>Ga0326727_10000729_pt1 | contig 132819 bp, 102 predicted proteins | sample MB2enrmetagenome_FD_207643 | JGI IMG/M metagenome (GOLD analysis project Ga0326727, IMG submission 207643) | Lab enriched peat soil microbial communities from McLean, Ithaca, NY, United States - MB29MY | ecosystem: Environmental > Terrestrial > Soil > Wetlands > Peat | place: USA: New York...
GCACCGCCTGTTCTTTCTCAGCCGGGGTGTACTTGCGCCCTGAAGGGCCCTTCGGTGGCTGGTTGGTTGACATTGCTCCATCCTCGCTTCCTAGGCATGGAGCCTCCAAGGAACCCAGGGCGGTTCACCCTCACGGCCCGCTTCGGCAAGCCACTTGGCGGTGTTGTCCGTCGGGATGCCAAGTTCTTCTGCCAGGTTGGCTGCCGCCGAAGCCGAGGGTGCGAGCCCCTTCACGCTCCCAGGCCCGTGCTCTTCTTCCCATACGGCGCGAAGGCCGGCCAGGGCGGCCGTTTTCCCCGTGCCGGCCGGGCCCACGACACAGTCGCAGGGCCGCCCCGAAGTGGCGACCTGTTCAACGGCGACGGGTTGGTCCTGGCCCAGGGCATAGCTGCGACCCGGCAAAGGCGCCCCGCAGACCTGCGCCACGGCCGCGTAGCTCGCCCGTGGCCCGGTAGTGTCCCGGCCGGCGTCGAGGAGACGAGCCTCGGCCTCCAGCAGCTCGGCCGTCGTGTACTGCCAGGTGCTCGCCGGGGCGAACTGGCTCGAGCCGTCGGGGGCGCGGAAGCGAGCCGGCACATGGGAAAGCTCGGGCGGCGACAGTTTGATTGCCATCCCGAGGGCCAGGCCGACCGTTCGCTCGGCCACCTTGGCCCGCTCGCCGGGCACGAACCGCACACCGTGCAGTTGCCGTTCCACGTCGGCGTACAGGTTGGCCTGGGTGAAGACCGATCGTTTCTCGGAGCGCGCCGCGAGGCCAGCGCGGGCGAGGTCAGCGAGCATGGCGTCGGTCACGTCGTCGGAGCGCAGGACGGGCAGGTCCGAGCGGCCGGCCAGGCCTGCGACCCACGAAGCAGGCTCGTCGCCGACCCATGGCCGTGCGCGCCCGGCCCAGTCGGCGCCCATGTCCGAAGTGGAGCGGTGGACCTTCTTGTGCCTGGTCTGCCGCCAAGCGCCACCGTGCAGGACGCCCCACTCCCGCTCGCTCGGCGCCCGCCCACGCTGTGCCTCGAAGGCGGCGACCTTCTCGGTGAGCAGCTCCTCGATGGCCCTGGTACGCCGGGAGAACTCCGAGACCAGCTCGGGCGCCACCCCGTCGACTTCCCTCGTCGCCACCCGCCCTGCCAAAGTCTTTGTCCCCCGCCAGGCGACCCCGAAACGCTCGGCCATGAGGTCTTCGACCAGGCCGGTGTGGCGCTCGGAAAGGGCGACCAGCCATGGGTGGAGCGCCCGGCTGTCGAGGGTGCGCCAGGACCCGTCGGAGACTGCCTGCGCCCGGTTCAGTACGACACAGTGGAAATGGACGTGGGGGTCGCCGTCACGGCTCTCGTAGTGGAGCCAGCTGCTGGCGACTACGCCTCGGACAGGCTCCTGGCGGGCGCCCTGGGCGCCGGTCCGGGTGGAAAAGACGTGGTCTTCGGCCCAGGAGACCACCTCGACTGTTGCCTGCGTCAGGACCTCCTCGATGGCCGCACGAGTTGCCTGGTCTGCCATCGCCCACATGACCGACACCGACTTGGCGGGGGCGAAGGTGAGGTCGAAACCGGCCACCGGGGCCCTCGGGCCGAGGGCTGGCAACCTGCCGAGGGGATTGCCGGTGACCGGGTCGGCCAGCTGGGCGAGCATCCGGTGCAGCATCAGGGGCGAGACCTCGTCGCCCGGCTTCAGCGAGCCGGGCTCGGGCCCAATGCCGGCGAGCCCGCGGCCCAAGAACCTCCCGGGCGGCGTACCCGCCGACGAGTAGTAACGGGCCGCGTCCGCGCCCTGGCCGACCTCGCCGGCCACACTGTCGACGAGGTAGGCCCAGGCGCTCCCGCCCATCTTCAGCGGCCTGCCCATAGTCAGCACCGGCTCCGTCCACCCCACAGGTCTGGCGGCCCGCCGATCGGGCCCCTCGCTTATAAGGGGCCGGGGTGGCGATGTCCTTGTCCGGGCAGGTCACACCCTGCGCCAGCCCCGCACTGCAGGTCGCACCGGCTGAGGTGCCAGAGGTCCATCAGAAGGTTGTGGGATGGGGAGGACACGACCCGTGCGACAGCAAACCGAAGGTCGCTTGCCGACGGTCAAGTTGGTGGGCAGCGTGGTCTGAGCCGTGCATCATTTGTGGGTTTGCCAGCGGTGAGCAACCTGGGAGCCCCTGGACGAAGCAGCGGTGGTGCGTTACGTCACGGTGGGAGCCGTCGACACGGGTCGCAATCTGTCGGCGGACTTGTGAGTCAACCTCGGCATGGGACTTGCGAACACGCAGGTCACGAAGTCGCCAAGGTGAACAACGCGAGACGACGGCACGCTACGGTTGCCGCCCGTGATCGAGCTTTGCGGGACGAGGTCGGCCGGAGGGCTCAGTGCCGTCCGGGACAAAACGCGCCAGGGGCACGAGGCTCAACAAGGGCGCTCCGCACAACCTCTCGAAAGTGCTGAGGTGGGCATTGACTGGTGGGTCACGGCCGAGCACCTCGCCGAAGTTTCACAAAGTGTCACGGGCGTCGACTTGACGACGACGGCGCTCGCGGCGTTGGTCGCGATGACGGTCGAGCTACTGACTGTGCTCACCTGCTGGCCGAACACCGCCCGGCCCGCGCACGCCTTGGTCTACCTACGGGCCCGGCGGGCGAGGATGGGCCGACATGTTCCCTGGTTCGAACTGCCCCGCTCCGTACGGTGGCTGCTGGCAGGGACCGACCGCGTACCGTCCCTCCTCGCGTTCGCCGTCAGCGCGCCGACCATCGACGAGGAGTCACGCCAAGTCTGGCGCAAGGGACTTGTAGCGCTGAACGAGCTTGGCAAGTCGACAGGGGACGAGGTCCCAGAGCTGTCAGCACCTCCCCTAGAACCTGAACGAACAGGCCTGCCTGGCTGTTCCGACCCCGACCGCCGACGCGCGAGCAAATGCCAGCGCGAGGCCTTGGAGGCAGCGCCACCAAAGTCGGCCGCCATAGCGGCTACGGCTCGTGGACACGAGAGCGGTCGGATTGGCCGACGTGGTGCCATCAATGGTGGTGCCCGCCCTCGGCGAGCGACCAGCGCTATGGAGCTGCCAGCCCCTGCTCTCCGGCGGGCCGCTCGCGACCCCGGGCAAGTCAGGCGTGGCGCGATGTCCAGTCGTGCAGCAGTCCCGGCCTTCGGGCTACTTCAACGGAGCGAGCATCGGTCCCGGTGCCGCAGGACCGGGATCCCGAGGTCGGCCGGGCCCAAGACGGCAAGATCGCCACCTCAGCCCCTTACGTGTGAGGGCTCCCGTCGAGCTGGGGCCCACGACACGAGGAGGTCAGCGATGAGCAGTTCGGGGAAGGGACGCCCGAGCATGGAGCGCGCCAAGGACACCGTCGTCGAGTACCAGTCGCTGCAAAGGGTCAGGATTGACCCACATGTCGCTTCGGTACCCGAAGTGGCGCACCTGCTTGGTATCTCCAAGGACCTCGCCTACGACCTGGCCCGTCGCGGCGAGCTACCCGGCGCTTTCCAGCTCGGCCGGCGCTGGCGGGTCAGCCTCATCAGGCTTCGGGCCGCGGTCCACGGGACCGAGGACCGCGCTCCCCAACATGCCGGCTAGCTCCCGGTCGCGAGCCTCCAGGGCGTGGGCGTACACGCGCAACGTCACCGACGGGTCGGCGTGGCCGAGACGCCCCGCAACGGTGCGCACGTCCGCCCCGCCCGCGATGGCGGTCGTGGCAGCGAAGTGCCGCAGCTCGTGAAAATGCGTCGACAGCCCGAGCCTGGCGGCCAGGCGTTGGTACTTGTGAGTGAGACCGTCCGGCAAGCAGGGCTCCGACCCGTCGGCGGACCGGGAGAGGATGAAAGGGTCGTCGAGGAGCGCTACCCCGACCGCTTCGGCATAGCGCTCCTGCTCGGCCCGCCGACGGGCCAGGAAGGCACCAAGGGCCTCGTCGACCGCGATGTCCCGGCGCTGGTGGGTCTTCGTCGGCCCCTCGGTCACCTGCTTGTCGACCACTGTCAAGGACCGGGCAATGGTCAGTGTCCTGCGCGACCAGTCGACGTCGCTCCACCGGAGCCCGCACAGCTCGCCCCTCCTGGCGCCGGTGATCGCGGCCAGTGCAATCGCGATGGCCAGCACGGGATCCGTCTTCTCCGCTTCGACGACCAGCAGCTGCACCGCCGCAACCGCCGGGGCAGAAGCGGTCGACCGAGCTGGGCGAGGCGGTGTCGCACGGTCGGCTGGGTTAGAGGGCAAGAGCCCCCACTTCACAGCACGGGCCAGCGAGGCGTGGATGACCGAATGGTGCTGGTGCACGGACGAACTGGACAAGCCCCCCTGATGGAGTTTCCGGTAGAAGTCGTCCAAGTGCCGCCCGCTGAGCTTGTCGAGGCGTAGTCCGCCGAGGGCGGGCCTGATCGTGTTGGTGATGATGCGCCGGTACTCCCTGATGGTGTAGGCGGAACGGTGCGGGGCGATGTCGTCGAGCCATCGCTCGATCAACTCAGCCAAGGTACCGACGTGCCCGATGGCCACTTGCTGGCGCTCCACGTCGGCCACGAGCTTTGCCAGCGCCGACTCGGCCTGGCGCTTGGTGCCCTTGAAGTTACGGCTGACCTGGCGCACTTTGCCGGCCTCCCGCCCAGCGAAGACTCGCAGACGCCAGTGCCCGTCGCCCAGCTCTTGAAGGCTCCCCTTCATGGCCTACCGCCTCCGTTGTTGCCCATTTGTTGCCCACAGGCTACTCGGAGGAGGTGACAGCTACGGAAAAGGCCTGGTCAAGTGGTGCGCCCCCTGGGATTCGAACCCAGAACCTGCGGATTAAGAGTCCGTTGCTCTGCCATTGAGCTAGAGGCGCAGGGTCTAGATAGTAGCTAGCCGCCGGCCCCCCCGGCACGCCAGGGTGCATTGCCGAAGCGGTGCCACCGGCGACTGGGCAAACCTGGCCAGCAGGCACTGGCCGCACGGGGGACAGCGGACACTGCGACGAGATCATGCACACCGGAGATTAGATGGGCGACAGCTGGCCAGTAGGGACGGCAGCGTGATTGGGGTGACCGAGGGGACTTGAACCCCCGACCTCCAGGGCCACAACCTGGCGCTCTAACCAACTGAGCTACGGCCACCACGGACTTCCTAGTTTGGCACAGCAACCGATCAGCCACTCGGAAAATTAAGCAGTGTGCCCGCTCCGGCCGATAGTTAGTCATGGCCCCGAGAAACGTATTGGGCGCTCAGACCCGCAACGAAAGCCAAGACGAGGACCTCGTCCGTCTGTATTTGGACAGCATCGGCAAGTACCCGCTCCTGAGCAAAGAGGAAGAATGGGCCCTGTCGAGGCTCATTCAGGAAGGTCGGGAGGCCAAAGAGGAGCTCGCCCGGGGCGGGCTCACGACCGCACGCAAGCGTCACTTGCTCAAGCTGGCCCAGCGCGGCGACGCGGCGACGGAAAAGTTCATCAACTCCAACCTGCGCCTCGTGGTGTCTATCGCCAAGCGGTACCAGGCCTCTGACCTACCACTACTGGATCTCATCCAGGAAGGCAACCTGGGGTTGATCCATGCTGTGAGCAAGTTCGACTGGCGGAAGGGCTTCAAGTTCTCCACCTACGCCACGTGGTGGATCAAGCAGGCGATCAGTCGCGGCATCGACAACACCGGACGGACCATCCGCCTTCCTGTCCACGCCGGCGACCAGGTGCGCCGGCTTCTTCGAGCCAAGCGTGTGATCGAGAGCCAAACAGGCAGCACCCCGACATACTCTGAACTGGCCCAAATGCTCGAGATCCCGGAAATACAAGTCATCGAGCTGCTACAACAGGGCAGCGAGCCGGTCAGCCTCGACGCCCGGGTCGGGCCCGAGGGGGAGAGCGAACTAGGAGACGTCGTGGCAGACGTTTCCTCGCCGTCCCCGTTCGAAGTGGTTACGGAGGCCATGCTCGGCGGCGAAGTTAGCAAGCTCCTGTCAGCCCTCGACGACCGCGAACGGCAGATCCTGCGACTGCGTTACGGCTTTGACCGCGGTGACCCGCGCACGCTGGAAGAGGTGGGGGCCGAGATGAACCTGACCCGGGAACGGATCCGCCAGATCGAACGGGCAGCTCTTTCCAAGCTGCGCCACCCCTCGTCCAAGGCGGATACCCGCGACCTTCTTGCCAGCTGAGCAGGACACACAGACCAGTCTGCGCCATTTGCAAGACCTGGCAGGCCACAAACCTCCGAGTGGGCCGCGCGCCCAAGTGAACCAACCCGCCGACCAAACGCGGTGCCGCCTCTACTACCGTCAAGAACGGCCCCCGTAGCTCAGGGGATAGAGCGGCCGCCTTCTAAGCGGCGGGTCGCAGGTTCGAGACCTGCCGGGGGCGCCTAAACGACCTTCTCAGAGGGCCGAAGCTCGGATCCAGATGGCGGCTATGGGCCCTTGACCACAGTTTGACCGCATTTTCCAACACGGGAACGGGCCTGATGGTCCGTCGATTTCCCGCCGCTCCCCGCCTAGCCCGCCACTTCAGATCCAGCGCTACTTCTCGCGAGCCGTCAGGGTTTGTTCCGCCCCCGGGATCTCTAGCCGGTCTGCTGCCCTACCCGCAGGAGTAATCGCGGTCGATAGGGGTGGGCGAGCCGGCCCCGTAGCCGTACTGTACGAGCCAGGGCACGCCCTGGGCGAAGCCTATCGAGGACGAGCCGAGCGTCCAAGGGTCTCCGGGCGACAGGGCCCGTTCGCAGTACGACCGGGCGCTGTAACGACCCCCGCTCAGGTTGGCGGCGCCTGCGACCCAGATCGGTAGGCCCGTTGGTGGTACGTAAGACCCGGTTATCTCGCCCCACTGGTACCACGTGCAGTAAATGCCGCCGACGCCGCCGCCCGCCTTTATAGCAGCCAGGGCTCCCTCGACTATGGCCGCGTTCACCGGCTGAAGAGATACCGAAGTGGGCCAGCCCTCGGCGGTTTCGATGTCCAGCCACCACATCTTGGGGCTCTGGCCTTGGGCCTTGACGAAAGCGATGTCGTCCTCGGCATAGTTGTAGCCCCAGTCGTAGCCCGCGCATTCGGCGCTGGAGCCGGCACAGGACGCCTCGGGCCCGGCCGACTCGTACGGCACCGGCCTGCCGCCCGGCGCCGGTCCTAGGACGATGTACACGGAGAGGTCCTGGCCGGCCCACGCGGCCTCGGCGTCAAAACAGCCGTTGAAGCCGTTGACCCTCCCGCTGTTCACCCCGACAATGGCAAATGGTGGGCCGCCCGGCAGCGCTCTGAGTGTGGGCGAGCCCCTGGGCGAGCACTGTGGCCACGACACGTCGTAGCCGGTGGCGCCGGCGACATAAGGGTCGGGAGGGCTGGTGCTCGGCGGGAGCCGAGGAGCAGTGCTGGCCCCGAGGGAGACGTAGAACCTCCCCTCGAACGTGTAGGGGCCGTTGCGCACCACCAAGGCGAAGGCGACCGTGCGCTTTACCCGGCTCGGGTTGGGCCCGATCGTGACGCGGGCCGAGTAGGTGCCGCTGCGGCACGCGATGGTCGGGTTGTGCGAGTAAACCACGGGGAAGGACTGGCGCGACAGGAGCCGGAGCTGGCACGAGCTGGCGTGGCGGACGGTCCCGGTCACCCGGGCCTGGCCACCGCTCGGCCCCAGTGCGCTCGGGGTGGCACGGGCGGCCAGGGCCGAAGGGGCCGGCCAAGCCCCGAGGGAGACGTAGAACCTCCCCTCGAACGTGTAGGGGCCGTTGCGCACCACCAAGGCGAAGGCGACCGTGCGCTTTACCCGGCTCGGGTTGGGCCCGATCGTGACGCGGGCCGAGTAGGTGCCGCTGCGGCACGCGATGGTCGGGTTGTGCGAGTAGACCACGGGGAAGGACTGGCGCGACAGGAGCCGGAGCTGGCACGAGCTGGCGTGGCGGACGGTCCCGGTCACCCGGGCCTCGCCACCGCTCGGCCCCAGTGCGCTCGGGGTGGCACGGGCGGCCAGGGCCACCGGGCGCGGGAGCGCGGCGGCCAGGGCCACCGGGCGCGAGAGCGCGGCAGCTGAGACACGCGCCGGGGCGGCCAGCCCTGGCACGGTGGCTAAGGCAACAGCAAAGACCACGGTCGAGACCCTCGGGGACCTAGGCATTGCTGGCCTAGCTCGCTGGGCCGATGGCGTTGACGTAAGCGACTTCGGCCGTGCCCGAGGTCTTGACGAGCACGCGGAGGGCAACGGCTCTGGTGCTAACGGGCAGCTCGGCCACTAGGTAGGGCACTACCCCGGCGTCTCCTACCGCCCCGGCGGCCCTCGCCACAATGCGCCACAAGCCAGCCGGCGACTCGACCTCTATGTTGACCACCGAGACCGCCGATGTGGCTGAGATCTCGCCGACGCTCAACTGGTTCACCACTACGGGCGTAGCCCAAGACCACAAAAAGCTGGCCGCACCCCCGCCCGACGGAGCCTTGTACGCGGTCCCGCCGGCATCGCCAGTGCCGTTCGGGCTGAGCCGCACCGCCGAAGTTGCCCCCTCGGGCCCGTCGCCAGCCACCCCCTCCGGGACGACACCCGCGGTCCGGTCCACCAGGCCGGGCTGGTCGCTTCGCGGGCCGACGAGCTCGAACAGCGATGCCTGGCCTTGAGTGGTAGAAAGCAACCGTACAGCCCCGAGGCCCGCCGCGCTCGCCGTCGAAGAGGCCAGGCGGAGCAGGCAAGGGCTGTCCATCAGGCCCGGGAAGTTGAAGTCGCCCACGATCAAGAACTTGGCTTGGTCGTGACGGAGGGCCTCACTGACGAAAGGGACGGTGCACGAGCCGTTGCCCGCTGGAGCGAACGGCCCGTAGGGCGTAGTGGTCGTGAAAGCTGTCCACGCCGTGCGGTGGCCGCTGAAGAAAGCGACGCTGCCCCTGTAGTCGGTCTCGACGACGGCAGCCGCGGGGCCGGTCACCGCCAACAAAGACATGGCCGGCGAACCCGCCCATTCAGAGCTCTGTGCCCCCGGGCGGTAGAGGTAGTCCGTGCCGAACCCCGCCGCCGCCGGTAACCCCGCCACCAAGACGGCGGCCCCGACGCTCACCGCCACGGCCACCTGGCCGATGGCACGCCGTCCGAGCGACAGGGCCCAGCGCCCGACGGCACGGGCACCGGAGACGTACCAGACGACCACTAGGGGTAGGACCAGGACCACGCGACGCTGGTTGGTGAACGGGTACGCGAGCGTCTCGGCGAAGTAGGCCCACAGCATCCACGACTCGCTCGTCGGGTGGCGCCGGTACCAGGCGACCGCACCGACGACTACGAGCGCCGGCACTGAATAACCGACCACTTTCACTGCCAGCGCGATGGGGCCGTGGGCCGGGAGCGGGCCGCTCGAGGGCAGGACGGACTGGGCCAGCACGTTGTGCAGGTAAGACCGGGCGTCCTGGTAGGCCTCGCGGGGGACCTGGCGCAACAGGCCGCCCTTAGCCGGGTTGGAGATCTCCCCGACATAGCGGTCGCCTATTGCTGAACCTCCTGTGGCCCACCTCGCCACGAGCCCGGGCAGCAAAAGCGCCCCTGTCCCTATCGCCACCCCGGCGCTGCGCAGCCAGCGCCGGCGCCAGGCCTCGAAGGCGACCAGGCCGACAGCCAGACCTATGCCGGCTTCTTTCAGCCATACGAGGCAGGTCAGGAGCAATACGACGACAGCAGCCTGGCCGGGGCCAGGTTGGCGTTCCCAGCGGTCCAGGGCCAGCAGGACCAGGACGAGCACGACCAGGAACGGCGCCTCCGCCATGACCATGGTCGAATAGGTGGCCAAGACCGTGTTGATGGCGAGGAGACCGAGCACGGCCGTGCGGTACCCGGGCTCCAGGCCACGTCTGGCCGTCCAGGCCCACATCAACGGGTACAGGGCGGCCACGCACAGGCCCGACACCAGGCGGGGCGCCCAAAGAGCGCTGCCGAACAGCCATATGACCGGTACCAGCAGTATCGGGTAACCGGGCAGGTAGTTGGCCACCACCGCTACACCGCTCGGCATCTTGGTGGTCAAGCCCCCGCCCGCTGCCAGGACATGGGCGGCCATCAGGTAATTGGCGTCGTCGTCGAACGAACCGACGTGGTAGACGGGCGCGACAACCAAAGTGTGGGCGACCTGTACCAGGAGCGGCACCAGCCAACCGAGCGCCCACCAGGCGGAACCATCGGAACTGACCCAGCGCCGCACCCGGCAAAGGGCCGAAAGGACGGCCTGCTCCGCACGAAGCCTTGTCCGGGCCCTGAGATCCCCTGCGCCCGGGGAGACGTCGCGACCGGGTACAGCTCTCATTAGGTCGTCGAAGTCGCTGCGGCTAAGCAAGGGCCCCGTCTTCCCTCTTCCTCTTCCGACTGACAGCAGACGGCCTTCCCAGACCTCTGGGCGCGCACTCTCCCTGGTCTCAAGCCTGCCTCCCAAACCTCGGTCCCCGCGGGTTGGCCACCTACCACGATCCTACTGACCTGTTAGGGCACGGGCCTGGCCGACTGCTTGCCGAGGCAATGGCGGCTTACGCCCCAAGCCTGGGGGTGCGCCCCATCTTCACTGCAAACAAAACACGCCCGGGGCGCGCCCTGGGTGGCCCCGTGAATGACTTGACGCCGGCTCCCTGAGCGGCCGTGCGGGAACGGGCACGACTGTGCGAGCGGCGCCCAGCTCGCGGGCAGGCGACGCCCTAAGGTAAGCTAAGCCGGACTCGAAGTGCGCAGCCCGACTCCGCCAGAGGTCGCCTCAAAGGTGCCGTCGTGAAGCATAGATGTGGCGTGCCCGCCGAGCCGTGGCAGTCGCAAGCGCCGATCATCCTGGCGTGCTCCCCGGTGAGACTGGACAGGCGGTAGCCGTTCCTTGGCCCTCGAGCCCTCTGCTCCGGCGTGCCCGCCGCGACGGCGCGGGCACCGAACGGCTCTCCACGGAAAGTGCCGGCGGCCCAACGGTGGACGGGCACGGTGGTATGGCCTCCCTTGGGCCACAGGGCCGGCTTCGGGCCACCGCTCTGCCGCGGGCCACGGCCCCGCCGTCGGGCCCCAGCCCCCCGCCAGGGGCAGGGTCACCCGCTGGGAGTTGCTGGCGGTCTTGGTCCTGTCGCTTGGGTCAGCCGCCGCCCTTTTCCACGTCGCCTGGTCGAACCCGCTGAGGAACCAGGTGGGCGGCGCGGGGGACGCCGACGAGTATGCCTGGTTCCTGGCCTGGGTACCCTTCGCCCTCGGGCACGGGCACAACCCGCTCGTCAGCCACTACGTCGCCTTCCCCCACGGCGTCAACCTCATGTGGAATACCTCGGTGCTCCTGCCGAGTTTCCTGGTGTCCCCGCTCACGGTCATATTCGGGGCCGCCTTTTCCTACAACGTCCTCGTCACCCTCTCACCGGCGCTCGGTGCCACGTTTGCCTACGTGGCGTTCCGGCGCTGGACCGGGCGCCTGCCCGCCTTGGCCGGCGCCCTGTTCTTCGGCTTCTCCCCTTACATGGTCTCCCAGTCCGAGGGGCACCTGGCCCAGGTCATGATAATGAGCGCACCTATGTTCCTCATCGTCCTGGACCGTCTGCTGGTCGTGCAGTCGACTACGCCCTGGCGTGACGGCGTGGCCCTGGGGCTGTTGGCCTGGGCCCAGCTCCTGACAGGCGAAGAGGCCCTGGCCATGGAGGCCGTCACCGCGGCCATCGCCGTGGCGGTACTGGCCTTGGTCGCCCGCCACCAGGTCCTATGCCACTTCCCGTACGCACGCGACGGTGCCACTGTGGCCGCCGGGGTGTTCGTTGTCCTCTCTGCCCCCTTCTTGGCCTTCCAGTACCTGGGGCCGTACAAGGTACAAGACGTCCACCCCGTGAACGTTTACGTCAGTGATCTCTTGAACTTCTTTGTCCCCACCAAGGTCACCCGGCTCGCCCCCGCCTGGGCCTTGTCCATCAGCTCGCACTTCACCGGCAACGGCGTCGAGCAGGGCGCCTACATCGGCATCCCGTTGGCCATTTTCGTCATCTTGACGCTTTTCGTGGCCCACCACCGCCTGGTCACCTGGGCGGCCCTGGCGGTCGGTGCCGGGGCGGGCCTGTTGTCCATGGGCCCGACGCTGCACGTGCTCGGCCATGTCAACCCCCTCCGGCTACCCGACGACGTGCTGCAGCGCATGCCGTTGCTGCACAACCTGCTACCGGACCGCTTCGCATCGATGATGACCCTGGGCGTGGGGTTCCTCGTCGCCCTGGGACTGCACGAGCTCACGCGCCTGAGACCAGGGGTGAGAGCGATGGGCTGGGCCCTGGCGGTGCTCGGTCTGGTGGCCGTGCTCCCGATCACACATTTCCCTGCCGCCTCTAGTCCGCTTTACCTGGCGTTCGACACCGGGTTCTCCTGCCCGCACCCCACGCCGAGCGCCGGGCGCCCCCCGGTGGCGTTCCTTATCCCCGCTGTCAACGAGATGAACCTGCGCTGGCAGGCCGAGACGAACTTCTGCTTCCTCATGCCGACCGCCACGGGTATGACCGGGACAAACGCCGCCTACCGCCAAAACGTCGGCCTTCTTTTCACGGTCGGCGACCCGGCACACCCCGGGCCGCCACCGGTGTCGGCTGCGGCCAGAGAGCAGGCGGCCCAGGAGATCCGTCAGTACGACATCACCGAGATCGTGGTGGGCCCGGAGTCGCCCACCAACCCACCCTGGTTCCCGCAAGGCCAGGCGGAAGCAGTGGTCTGGGTTGAGTGGCTCCTCGGCCAGGCGCCCCAGCAAAGCAAGGACAGGTACATCGCCTACGTGTGGAAGGACCTCCCACCGGTCAGCGACATCGCCTCCGGCCATGTAGGGACAGTGAAGGGGGAAGCCTGATCGTGTTGGTGGTGCAGTCCCCTGCGGCTGGGCTGTTCGTCCCGCGCGCCTCGTTGTAAGCCGCCGCCCACTTCGAGGCGCTCCTGCGGGCGACCGGCGACCTGGAAGGCCGGTACAGCTACCGCTGGTCGAGCGCCAAGCGGGCGGTTCACTCACGCGGTTTGGCTGGCTCGCCGCGACAACGATTGTGACCGCGCACTGAACATCGTCATCCGAAGCGGTCCGAGCACACGCGAAATCGGTGCCCGGCCCGCTGGGGCGGTCCTACGGAACGCGCAGGAGCTCCGCCATGGCGTCGATCGCTGCGACGAATTCGTCGCCCATGCTCCCGCCGAAGTGGCCGGCGTCCTCGACGACGACGAGGCGGCTCGCCGGCCAGGCCTTGTGCAGCTCCCATGCGGTATCGAGCGGGCCCGATATGTCGCGGAGGCCGTGGACCAGCGTGGCGGGGATATGGGCGATGCTGGCCATGTTGGCGAGCACCTCGCTGTCAGCGAGGAAGCAGCCGTGCCCCCAGTAGTGGGTCACCAACCGGGCGAAAACCACCTGCCAGGGCAGCTCCCGGGTGCTGAGGTGCGGCTGGTAGCCAGGCGCCAGGGACATGTGGGTGTCCTCCCACTCGCACCAGCGCCGGGCAGCCTCCTCGCGTACTGCCTGATCGGGGCGGGCGAGCAGCCGGGCGTAGGCGGCGGCCAGGTCGCCACTGCGCTCGGCTTCCGGGACCAGTTCGACGAAGCGGTCCCATTCCCTAGGGAACACTCGCCCCATCTCCCGGGTGACCCACTGGGTCTCCCTCCAACGCCCCGAGGTCACCGCGGCCAGCACCATGCCGAGGACCCGCTCGGGGTGGCGCTGGGCGTAGGCCAGGGCGAGGGTCACGCCCCATGAGCCGCCTACGACGACCCACCGGTCGACCTCGAGGTGGGTGCGCAGCCGCTCCATGTCACCGACAAGATGATGGGTCGTGTTGCTGGACAGGTCGGCGCCGGCCTCGCTGGCCAGGGGCAGGCTGCGGCCGCAGCCGCGTTGGTCGAAGATGACGGCCCGGTAGCGGGAGGGGTCGAAGTTGCGCCGGCTGTTCGGGGAGGCAGGCGCACCCGGGCCACCGTGCAACCAGATGGCGGGGAGGCCGTCGGGCGAACCGACGGTTTCCCAGTACACGGAGTGGCCGTCGCCGACGTCAAGGTGGCCGGAGCCGTACGGTTCGATAGGCGGGTACATGGCACCGATCCTCTCAAACGCCAGCGCCGTTACGTCAAGCCGCTCCCAAGACTGGGCGCCCTTCGCCACGTGGGGTGGCCTGGTATACGCGGGCCCCGCGGGAGCGGATTAGCATCTTGGCGTTCGCCGTGACCGCTGGAGGGTGCGTATGCGGGCTGATTCCCCAGCCTGTGCACGGAGCGAAGAGACCGACTGGCCCGGTTCATAGCCGGCTTCGCCTGCCATCCCCATGCGCTTATCGTCCTCGGAGGCCACAAGCCGTGAAAACAGCAGACGACAACCCCCTTTACCACCCGCGCTACCAGCGCTCTAACAACTATGACCCCCGGTGGGTCTTCGACAACCAGATGGGCCCCAACGCCCTGTGGCTGATGGAAGCCCTGATCGATGCGATGCCGATCGAGGCAGGGATGCGGGTGCTGGACCTCGGGTGCGGCACCGCCATGACGTCGGTCTTCCTTGCCAAAGAGTTCGGCGCCAAGGTTTGGGCCGCCGACCTTTGGGTGGAGGCGTCAGCCAACCAGGAACGGGCCCGTGCCGCCGGCGTTGAGGACTTGGTCATGCCGGTCCACGTCGAGGCCCACTCCCTCCCCTTCGCCCATGGGTCGTTCGACGCCGTCGTCAGCGCCGACGCCTACCACTACTTCGGGACCTCCGACCTGTACATCGGCTACATCGCCGGCTTCCTGCGCGACGGGGGCCGCATCGGGATAGTGGTGCCGGCGCTGTTCGAAGAGCTCGGCTCGGCGGTCCCCGAGGAGCTGGCCCCGTTCTGGGCATGGGACTTCTGTTCCTTCCACGGCCCGCAGTGGTGGAGGAGGCACTGGGAAAAGACGGGCCTGGTCCGGATCGACTTGGCCGACGCCATCGAGGACGGCTGGAAGGACTGGCTCCGCTTCGACGAGGCATGCGGGCCGACCCTCCAAGGTTGGCGGAAGGACGCGGCTGCAAGGAATGTCGCCATGCTCCAAGCCGACCAAGGCAAGCGCCTCGGCTTCAGTCGTGTCGTGGCCACGAAATCGTAGCCGAGCCCAGTGACGCCTGCGCTTGGGCACCTAAGCCGGCAGGGCCGAGGGCAAAGCCCAGGCTCTTCCCAGCGGGAAGGGGCCCCAGGCGTCGGCTATGGCGGCGGTCGACGCCTGTGACGGCGGCGTAGCTGCCAGGCGCGCAGTGACGCGACAAGGCCTGCGACCAGCGCACCCCCAGCCGCGGCCAACAGCAGGGCCACGCCCAGTGGCATCGTAACGTGTCCGGTGAAGTACGACACCTTCACGGACTTCGTGTTCTGCAGGATGAAGACCAGCAGCAGGGCCAGGACGAGCGCAGTTACGACAACGGCCACCCATATCCCTGAGTTTCGAGCCCGACCCGCCGAACGCCCAGGAGAAGTCGCAGGCAAGGCGGGTGCAAGCGGCGCCTGGCCCAGCTCGCCTGGGGTCGGCTCCAGCTTCGGCGGACCTGGCGCTGTTGGGGTCGTATCGGCCATGACGACCCTCCTCTTTTTTTCGGTAAACGGTCCCGTCATCAGCCTACCGTCGCACAGCCTTGTGGCCTGCGACACGTTCACCCTGGCCCTTGATCGCGAACCCGGGCACGATGTCCTTGTTCGTGCAGTGTTCGGGAACGTGCCACCACGCGCTCGCGCGAAATTCGCCCCAACGTTGCCGGCGTCTCAGCGCGTCAGTTGGGCTCTGACAGGAGCGCCTGACGTGCCGCCTCGATGGCGCTCGCCTGTTGCTTGTCGACCGGAGGAATGTGAAGGTCGAGCTGATGGATCGCGTGGACAACGATCCCGCCAACGAGCGCCCGCATGGCCGCCTTGTGGTCGGCCGGCACCACGTACCAGGGCGCCCAAGGGGTAGAGGTCGCCGTCAAGGCTGCCTCGTAGGCCTGCTGGTACTCCTCAAAGTGGACGCGTTCGGAGAGATCGGCCCCCGAGAACTTCCACTGCTTGGTCGGGTCGTCCAGGCGCGCCAGGAAACGGCGCCGCTGCTCCTCCTTGGAGACGTGGAGGAAGAGCTTGACGACGCGGGTCCCGCTGCGATCGAGACGACGCTCGAAGGCGTTGATGTCGTCGTAGCGTTCTTGCCAGAGCTTGGGCCCGACCGGACTGTGCGGCGGGAGGTGCTGGCTGGCGAGCAGCTCAGGGTGGACCCGGACCACGAGGACCTCTTCATAGTAGGAGCGGTTGAAGATCCCGATCCGCCCTCGCTCGGGGAGCACTTTCGAACAGCGCCAGAGGAAGTCGTGCGCAAGCTCCTCGGCAGAGGGCTGCTTGAAGGAGAAGACCTCGCAGCCCTGGGGGTTGACGCCGGACATCACGTGCTTGATCGTCCCGTCCTTGCCCGCCGCGTCAAGCGCCTGGACGATCAGCAGCACCGCCCAGATCCTGCTCGCATGAAGCAGCTCCTGGGCGGACTCTAGCTCGATCCTAAAGGCGTCGAGGTCGTGCTCGGCCACGTCCTTCGGGCTCGACCGGCCGATCGCGTCAAGCCAGTTCGTGTGCGTCCCGGTCGTACTCCGCTTGGCTAGGGCCGCCGGTGCCCCTGGGTGGACCATGAGCTCGTCGATCACGCCGTGCTGCAGCTTCATGTTCGCGCTCCACCGGCCGACGTTGCCTCCGAGCGCTGCCAAAGCGTTGGTGGGCACCGGACAAGTACCATGGCCGTCACGCTAGCGCCAGGACCAAGCATGCACCTCGCACCGAGCGCGGCGGGCTCGCACCGAGCACAGCGGGCTCGCACCGCGCTCTCCGCCGCACCCTGGGGGACCTGTTCGCTCAAGGCAAGAGACGAATAACCGCGGCCCCGCTGAACCGATCGTGTGCAAGGTCGGAGAGCGCGCGGTCGACCTCCTCGAAGGCGTACCGTCTCGTCGTCGGCCGGACGGCGATCCGCCCGGCGATCGCAAGGAATTCCTCACCGTCGGTGCGCGTGTTCGCTGTCACGCTCCTAAGCGTACGTTCCTGGAACAGGTGCTGCTGATAGTTGAGGACAGGGATGTCGCTCAGGTGGATGCCGGCGATGGCCAGCGTGCCACCTCGCCCGAGCGCGGCGAGGGCGACGGGGACGAGCGTCCCGACGGGGGCAAAGAGGATGGCGGCGTCGAGCGGCTCCGGCGGTTGGTCGAAGGCACCCCCTACTGATGCCGCGCCCAGTTCGCGGGCGAGGGCCTGGTCTTCGGCAGATCGGGTGAGGACATGCACCGTGGCGCCCTCGGCAAGCGCGACCTGTGCGGTGAGGTGCGCAGATCCCCCGAACCCGTAGAGCCCGAGTTGGCCGCCCGGGGGGAGCTCGGCACGGCGCAAGGCGCGGTAGCCGATGATCCCCGCGCACAGGAGCGGTGCGACGGCTTCGTCGTCGAAGCGGCTGGAGAGCGGGTAGATGAACTGCTCGTTGGCCACCATGTACTCGGCGAAGCCACCATCGATATCCCAGCCCGTGAAGCGCGGCGCGAGGCAGAGGTTCTCGCGGTGCTGCAGGCAGTACCGGCATCGCCCGCATGATGCGGCAAGCCAGGCGGCACCCACTCGTTCGCCGATCGCGAAACGACTGGATCCTGCCCCCAGTTTTTCGATCCGCCCGACGACCTCGTGGCCAGGGATCGCTCCGGGCCGATGAGGAGGAAGGTCCCCCTCAGCAAGATGCAGGTCGGTGCGGCATACTCCACAGACCGCCACCCGGATGCGCACCTCGCCTGCGCCAGGCTCCGGTACGGGCCGCTCCACCAGCCGAAGGGGGTGCGAGTCGATCGGAGCAGGAGCCGTCACCTCCCAGGCCCGCATCGACTGCCCGAGACCGCCGCGATCAACAGCCACGGTGCACCTGCTCGGGAAGTACAGCAGGGTTCGCCGCGTCGTTGGCCCAAACGACGAGCGCTACACCCGTGTGCGAGAAGTCGGCGCCCAACCTGTTATCTCCTTCGGTTGCCTGCAAGGCACATTAGCCACGACCAGCATCGCTTTCATGCGACCCGCACGAGGCGAACAACTCGGGAACCTAGCGGCTCTGCAGTTCGTCTTATACACGTGGACAGTGCTGAACTGGAAGGGCCGCCAGACGGCGGCGGGAACAAGCCCGAGGGTGATGCCGCAGGCGCACATAGCGACTCAACGGCCAACGTCACGCCCTTTGGTGCCGAAGAACGAAGCGACATCGGCCGTGAGAGCACGGCACAAGCGGCACCCACTGGGAAGAGGCGGTCGGTCCGACCACATGAACAACTCATCGGAATGGTCATCCTGTCGGCGGCGTTCATTGTCGGGTCGCTCTCGGTGGCCTCTGGGCTCCGGAGCCGGAACGAGCCACCACAGACCCATCAGATCACTGTCACCGGTTCTGCCGAGCAAGCAGTCACCGCCGATACCTTTGAATGGGATGCCACGGTGGCGAGCACGCGGCCGAGTACCTCGGCGGCGCTGGCGCAGCTGAACCGCTGGACCGCCCAGATCCGGGCGGCGCTCGACGGCGCTGGTGCTCACGACGATGAGATCACGTTCGGCTCGGTGGTAGTGCAACCCAATATCAATTTCCAACAAAACGGCGGTGCCACCAGTTTCACCGAAAGCCAGACGATCACGGTGCGGTCCCGTCGCCTGCCCGCAATGAAGCGGGTCCTAGGCGTCAGCAACCAGCTCCTCGCCAGCAACGTGCCGTTCATCGCTCAGCCCCCGGAGTACACCTTCAGCGGTTTGAAACGGCTGCGACCGGTGCTCACTGCCGAGGCGACCGCAGACGCCCGAGAGCGCGCCCGAGCCGCCTTGGGCCGCAACGGCCATCTGGGAAGGTCGATTTCGATATCGGTGGGCCAATTCTCGGTTGATGCGCCAGGGTCGGTCAATATCGGCAGCGGCGACTACTACACCGGTTCGGTGCAGCAAATCGTGTCAGTGGCAGTATCAGCCACGTACTCGACATCGTCGTAAACAAGCCTCTCGCTGGTGAGGCGCCCAGGCGTGGGAGGCCACACTCAAGGGTGGGCGAGCTGGCTGGCACTGCGCAGGACTTCACGGCCCAGTAAGCTCCCCGGCTCGATGTCCGCCGCCGTGCGAACGTGGAACGTCGTTGTCTCGGGCATAATGGCTGACGTTGCTGCGGGCAGGCGAGGGCGCCGTCTTTTCTTGTCTCACGCGTAATTGCCGTCTCGGAGGTGCCGGGCCAGGCAACTACTGGCGGAGTGCGGCAGCAACGGGGACCACCTTGAGCCCTTGGGTTGAGGCCGAGGACAAGGATCCCTCCTCGACCAGGTTCAGCTCAGCACGTTGGCGGGAGATGGGCGCCGGCACCGGGAGGCCCATCTACGATTGTGCGTGTGCAAGGGCCCGCGTCATTGTGAACGGCACTACGGCGCAGGCTTTCGTCTCCTTCGAGGTGGATATCGCACCGACCGACTGGCAGTGGGCACACGTGGTCCAGAGCCGCAAGGAATCGGTGTCCGACCACCTTCGAGAGACCTTCCCCTCTTGGAGCGACATGCCGTTGTGGAGGGTCGAACTCATCGGGTCAGCCGCTAAGCAGACGATCATCCGGCCGCTTGACGACGTCAACGTCCTCGCCGTGTTCTCCGACGCGAACGGCATCTACGAGGAGAGGTACCGCTCCGACTCACAGGCGTTCCTCGCCCGGGCCCGCTCCGCCTACAGCGCGCGGGCCGCGCAGGCGGTCGGCAACCGCGGGCAAGCGGTCCGCGTGTTCTTCCCGACCGGTGGCCATGTGGACGTGGCCCCGGTGTTCTTCGTCGGTGGCGACGACTATCTGTTGCCGGCCCGGGACAGGAGCTGGGCCCACAGCAGCCCACTCAAGGCGAACGCCTGGTTCGACCGCCGGGACCAGGACCTTTCCGGCCACCTGCGGCCCGTCGTGAGGCTGCTCAAGAAATGGAACGCCCAGGAAGGTAGTTTCAAGTCCTTCCATCTGGAAACCATGGCCGCCTCGTTGTTCTCCACCCTGGGTAGCAACCATCGCGTCGCCGTGGCCCGGTTCTTCGAATGGGCCCCGCATTGGCTCAAGGTCACCGACCCGGGTGGGCACAGTGGCGACCTCGGCACCTACCTGGGCCGGGCCGCGCGCCAGGAGGCGCTGCGGTCACTTGCTTCGGCCGCGACGCGGGCGTCACAAGCCCTGGCCGCAGAGGCGGCCGGTAGCCACGACGAGGCGAAGCGCCTGTGGCAGGTCCTGCTGGGCGACGACTTCCCGGCCTGAGGCATGGGCCGGCGGCCAGCGACCGTTCTCAGCTCGGCTTCTTGGCGAGAGCTTCGCCCAGTTGGCGGATCTTGGCCCTGTCCGATGCTCGCTCCGTTCGGGCTAGGCCAACCGGTCAAGGCGCACGAGCAGCGCCTGCAGGGCGAGCAGCTCGCCGGGATTGAAGGCAAGGTCGGCCGAAAGGCCGTCTACCAGGCTTACCGCTTCGGCGGCGCGGGCAGGGCTCATGGCACTGCTGGCGGCGCGGTCCCGGTAGGCCCCGGCCAGGGCGGCCAGCCCGGTGCGCAGTTCGTCGGTGCGTTGCCGGCGCTGTTCGCGACGGTGACGCTCCTCGAGCTCGCGAATGCCGGTGCGGGCCGCGCTCTGAAGGACCTTGGCCGGGGCGCTGGGCAGCTCGGCGGCGTTGTGCTCGACGAGGGCCGCCATTTCTGCCTCCTGGCGGGCGACCAGTGGCGAAGCACTGCGCCTGAGCAGCTCGACGAGTTCGTCGGCCACCGCCGCCACAGTGGCACCGGTGCCGTCAAGCCGGGCCGGGACCGCTTCCCAGCAACGTCGGCGCGCTTGCGCCTCCGGATCTAAGGCCAACAACCGGGCCCGGTCCAGGCGACCATCCGCCAGGCCGGCAATGGCCGTGGCGTGCTCGAAACTCAGGCCCTCGGCCACCAGCACATTTCTCACCTCGTCGGTGCTGAGCAGCTGAAAGTCGATGCGGACGCAGCGGCTCGCCACTGTGACGAGCTCGGGCGGCACGAACTCGGCCAAGACCACGAACACCGTCGAAGCCGGCGGCTCTTCGATCGTCTTCAGCAAGGCGGGAATGGCCTCGCGAGCCAGGTGGAGGTCAGGGAGCACGATGACGACCCGACCACCCTCCAGCGAGCTGCGAGATGCCGTACGAGCTACGTCGCGGGCCTGGTCGATGGACAGGGCCGCTCCCTCGCGCTCGATCACGATGAAGTCGGGATGGGTGTTGCCCGCGACTCGCCGGCAAGTGCTGCAATCGTCGTCGCCGCCGCTCGGGCACAGCAGCATGGAAGCGAACGTCGTGGCCGCGGCCAACTTGCCGGTGCCCGGGGGGCCCACGAACAGGTAGGCATGGACAGGCTTGTTCGCTGCAGCTCTCAGGGCTTTCATGACGACACTCTGGTGCAAGCGCCCGGCCGCCATTTCCTGCCCGGCTGCTACCCGCCCGCTGGCTGCCAGCCCAGCCGGTCCCCCATTGACGGCGCTGCTCACCCGAAGGCCCCCCTCACCTGACGGCGTCCCTCACGGCGGCGGCGACCTGCTCCACGTCGCCGGAAGCGTCGACTACCCGCCAGCGCTGCGGGTCGGCGGCCGCCAGCTCCCGGAACCCTGCCCTCACACGTCGGCGGAAGTCGTCACTCTCGCCCTCGAAGCGGTCGTCCGGGCCCGCGTCGCGGCGCCCACGGGCCAACTCGATGGGCAGGTCGAGGAGCACGACCAGGTCAGGAGTGCGGCCGCCATTGGCCCAGCGGTCGAGTTCGGCAATCTCGGCAATGCCGAGGCCGCGGCCGTAGCCCTGATAGGCGAGTGTCGAGCCAGAGTAGCGGTCGCAAACGACGTCAGAACCGCGGGCCAGTGCCGGCTCGATCACCTCGGCGACGTGCTGGGCACGCGCCGCGAGCATAAGCAGGGTCTCGGTCCGGGGTGCAGGAGCGGGTAGCGAGGGGTCTAACAACACCCGCCGCAGGGCCTCCCCGATGGCCGTGCCCCCCGGTTCGCGGGTCAGCACGGCACCCAGGTGCTCGGCCAGGAGAGCCGCCTGGGTGGACTTGCCTGCCGCCTCACCGCCCTCGATCACTATCAACCGGCCCACCGGCCCAACGTAGTGCGCGTCGGTTGTGGGCCGCCGGTTACGAGCCCGGGGGCACCAGCCGCCTTTCCATCGCCCAGCGGGTCAACTGGTGGCGGTTGGTCAGCTGAAGCTTTCGCAGCACGGCCGAAACGTGGGTCTCCACTGTCTTGACCGAGATGTAGAGCTCGCGGGCGACCTCTTTGTACGCGTAGCCGCGTGCGATGAGGCGGAGGACCTCGCGTTCCCGGGTCGTCAGCTGGTCGAGCTCAGGGTCGAGATGGAGGGTGACCGGCTCGGGGGTAGCGGCGAATGCGTCCAGCACGAAACCGGCCAGCCGGGGCGAGAAAACGGCGTCGCCGGCGGCCACAACCCGGAGCGCATCGAGGAGCTCGGGGGTGGAGATCGTCTTGGTCACATAGCCGCGGGCCCCGGCACGGATGCAACCGATGACGTCCTCCGCTGCGTCTGACACCGACAGGGCCAGGAAACGGATGCCGGGGCATGTGGAATTGACCCTCCGTATGACCTCGGGCCCTCCCCCGTCTGGCATATGGACATCCAGGAGCACGACGTCGGGCACCACCCGGCAGATCTGCTCGACGGCACTGGCCACGTCACCCGCCTCGCCCACGATCTCCACCCCGGCTCCCTGAGAGGTGATCTCGTGGCGGGCGCCGGCCCGGAACAGTTGGTGGTCGTCGACCAGGAAGACCCGCAGCGGTGGTTTGGCGGGCGAGGTCATGGTGCGGGCCGCCTCGGCATCTTGAGCGTCACTTCGGTGCCCTTGCCGGGAGCGCTGCGGATTGAGGACGTACCGCCATGACGCTCGACACGACCGTGGATGGACTCGCTGATGCCCCTCCGGTCGGCTGCCACCGCGGCCGGGTCGAAACCTCGCCCGCGGTCACGCACGAACAGCGACACAGCATCGGGCTCGACCTCGGCGTACACAGAAACCACGTCCGCTCCTGACCATTTGGCAGAGTTGACAACAGCTTCGCGCGTGGCAGCCAGCAGTGCCCTCAGCCTCTCGTCCAGGGCGCAGTCGCCCACCGTCACCACCTCGACCCGCAGGCCGTGGTCAGCCTCGACCTCTTGCTGAACCGCCAGCAGCCCCGCGTCCAGGGTGGGCGGCTCTTCAGTCCCAGCCAGCCCTGCCTGTTGCGTCGGCTCCCGTTCGAACAACCACGAACGCAACTGGCGCTCTTGTGCCCGGGCCAGGCGCTGGACCTGCTGGGGGTCGTGCGCGGAACGCTGGATCAAAGCGAGCGTCTGGAGAACTGAGTCGTGGAGGTGGGCCGCCATCTCGGCCCGTTCTTCGGCCCGGGTGCGCTGGCGGCGCTCCGCGGCCAGCTCACGGCCCAGGCGCAGCCACCATGGGGCCAGGACGAGCGAGACGCCGGCAACAACGCCCACCGCGGCCAAGGCGACCGTGATGTCCGTGTCGTTGAGGTGCTTGGGCGCCAATAACGTCGAGGTGCCGAGCACTATCAAACCGGCCCCGGCCAGCAACCGTAACAGCGGCACGACCAGGCGGCGCCCCGTCGACGGTCCATTGACGGGCCCACCGGACGACCCTACGATCGCGGCATTCGGCCCCGCCGCGCTCAGGAGGCTGATCAGTCGCTCTGCCGCCAGCTTGTCCTCACGGCCGGCGTGGCGCCAGACAGCCACCAGGCCCGCCACGCTTACCAACCCCGGCGAGACCGCGCCAAGCAGCGCGGGAGCGCCAAGAATGCCGGCCACCACCATCAGAGCGCCCAGGATGCTGGCGGCCGCCGCCACCAGGCCGACCGTCCGGCGGTCAGCCAAAGCGGTCCGTGCGATCGGCTCCTCGCTCCCCTCGGGCGGGAGGAACAGCCAACCGCCTACATAGATGGCGATCCCGAAACCCCCAAAAAAGCTGAGCGCCACCAGGGCGACCCGGGCGGCCAGCGGGCTCACCCCCAGCTTGTCGGCCAAGGCCTGGCCCACGCCGGCCAGTAGCCTGCCCTGCGAAGGGCGGCGGACGTGACCCCAGGTCTCCCGGCTGAGGAACGAGCGCCAGTTCCGCGCTGCCGGCTTGCGCCACGTCCCGTAGGGTGCAGGCTGAGAACCTGAGGCGGCCGGAGCAGGCCACGCGGGCGCGCTCGGGGAGGGCGCCGCGCTCGGCCGGGCAGGCGGTGCCCCCGGCACAGCCCGGGCGGGCGGTGCTGCCGGCACAGGCTGGAGCTCGGGGCCGGGCGGCGAGGCGGGAGCGGTCGACGGCCCGGACGCCATCGTTTGCGAACTCTCTCCCCACTGGTAGGAAGCGCCGTACTGGATGAACCCATAGTCCCATGCCGGCGGTGGCCCGTGTAACCCGGGACCGCCCCGTCCTACCCCGGGCCTGGCGACGCGCATATCAGGGGAACCCAAGGGCCACCCCCGATGGCCGCCCCCCGTCGCGAGCGCCATCATCGTTGGTATGCACGAGCAAGCGTCCTCGGCCGCTCCTCCTCCACCTACTCCCCAACCGCCTTCTGGCGGTCCTCCATCACCTCACTACGGGTCGCCCTACGCTTCGCCGGTGCGCAAACTGCGCCGCAGCAGGACCAACCGCCGCATCGCAGGTGTCATCGGCGGCATCGGCGACTACTTCGGTATGGACGCCACAGTCTTACGGCTGGGCTTCATAGTCATCTCGGTGCTGTTCCTGGCCGTCATCGGCGGACCGGTCATCTACGTCCTCGCCTGTATCGCCATGCCTCAAGAGGAGGCCAACGCCACCCCCGCGCCGACCGCCGGGCCGGCTGCGTACCCGGCGACGGGTTCTCGCGTGCAGGGAGCCTTCGGAGGACGGCCCTGGCATGACTGGGACCGCACGGCTCGCTCCTGGGTCATCGTCCTGGGTGCGCTCGTCCTGGCTTCCTGCTGGGTGTTCGGTGCCGGGCCGGGGATCCACTGGGGGGCGCTGCCGTTTTGGCTGGTCCTAGCGGCGGTCGTCGTCTGGGCCATGAGCCGGGGCCGGTCCGCGAACAGTTGGGCCAACCCCACGGCGACCTGGCAGGCGTCACCATCGGGTGCTGCCCCGAGTGACCCGGCCGGCAGCGCCGGCCCGACCGGCCCCAGCGCCGGCCCGACCGGCCCCAGCGGCGGCCCAACGGTCGTCGGTAAACGGGAAACCGCCGGCGCCGGTGGCACCCCCGACCCTGCTGGCGTCACCGCACCCGCCGACCCCGCTTCACAGGAGGCGACGGATTGGGCCCAGGCGCAGACAGCCGCCGCGCAGTGGGCGCAAACGCAGTTGGCGGTCGCGGGCATCGCCGCGTCCGGTACCTCTGCACCGCTGGCGCCGCCGGTACCGCAGGTACTGCCCCCCCGCTCCAGTGGGGCGCGGCGCGCGGTCACTGTCCTCCTGGCCCTGTGCGTCGGCCTCCTGCTCCTGGCCGTGGTGGGCGCCGGCGGCGTCGCTATCGGGAGCGGCTCGTCGCTGCGCGGTGGCTTCGGCAATAGGACGTTCGCTCCGTCGTCCTTGTCGTCCGTCCAGTCGGCCTACCACTTGGGCGGCGGCAAACTCAACGTGGACCTGTCTGAAGTCAAGTTCCCTCCCGGTGGGCGGACCGTCGACATCACCCTCGGACTGGGCCGCCTCAGCCTTGAGGTCCCGACGCAGGCCGTCGTAACCATCGACGCTCAAGCCGGCTTCGGTCGGCTGGTCCTCTTCGGCCAGAAGCAGTCTGGTACGCAAGTGCAGGTCACCCAGGAAGACAGTTCACCAGCCGGGCTCGGCACATCCCATCGTGCTGCGGTCCCTCACCTGACCATCGACGCCCACGTGGGGATAGGGGAGGTTATTGTGACCTGGGGTTAGCCAGCTCGTTGTGGCCTGCCGTCAGCCGGTAGAGCGATGGGCGCGGGCTCGGCGAAGCCTGAACGCCAACCCGCCGCCGACAATGGCAACAGCGCTCAGAGGCAGGAGCACGACCGCCGGGACCTCGGGGAGCTGGGCAGGAAGGGCGACGTAGGCCGCGTGCTCTATAGCTCTATGGCTCCATAGCTCTACAGCGTGCAGATCGTCTGGGGCAGCACTTGAGGGGGTCTGGTGGCTTGGCCCCAGTAGTACCCCGCCACTCGCGCTGTCCCTAGCCCCGTCTGGCCTGCCGCGGCCGAGCCCACGGCGAGGCACCGTTCGCAGTCCCGCCTTCGGGCTGCCTGGGCCAGATCCGCCACAGACTCCTCCGGTCGCGCCCCACCCCCTCAGTGCTGATTTGGCGAACGGCCTTCTGTCGGGCGCAGTTGCTCCCGGTACCAGCTCAGTGCCTGGGTACCGGCCACTGCAATCGGCTCGTCTGCTTGGCACCAGCTGTCTGGATTAGGGGGTTACTGGCGCTTGGTGGCAGCCTTGCTCACCGGCCGGACCTTAGACGCGCCATTAGCAGCACCAACAGCGCCCTTGGCACCCGTCGCGGTCCTGGCCGCACCAGCCGCGCTTGTATCCACGTTCCCGCCAGCGCTGGCCGCGCCCCTACCCACACTCCCGGCAGCACCAGCAGCGCCCCTCGTCGCAGCCTTGGCTGCACCGGTCGCGCTCTTGGCCGCTGCCTTCGTAAGACCGGTTGCACTCTTGGCTGCCGCCTTGGTGGCGCCTATCGCGCTCTTGGCCGCTGCCTTCGTAGGACCGGTCGCTCTCTTGGCCGTCCTCGCCGGCGCACGCGATGCCGTACGGCCGCCCCGGCGCCCCGCACCGGAACGGGCGCGGGCACCGCCGACGCCTTCCGCTCCAGCGCGTGCACGGCGCTCGGCAAGGAGTTCGGCGGCTCGCTCCAGGGTCAGGGCCTCGATCGTGTCGCCCCTGCGCAGCGACGCGTTCACGGTCCCATCGGTGACGTATGGCCCGAAGCGGCCGTCCTTGACGACGACAGGCTTACCGCTCACCGGGTCCACGCCAAGCTCGGCCAGAGGTGGGCCGGCCTGTGCGGTACGCCTTACCTTCGGCTTGGACAGCAGGTCAAGGGCCTCCTCGAGGGTGACCGAAAAAAGCTGTTCCTCGCTCTCCAGCGAGCGGGTATCGGCACCCCGGCGCACGTACGGGCCGTACCGGCCGTTGTCGGCCACCACGTCTTCAGCTGTGCCTGGGGCACGCCCGAGCTTGCGGGGCAGGGTCAGCAGGCGCAGGGCGTCCTCCAGGGTGACCTCCTCGGGGACCATTCCCGACAGCAACGACGACGTCTTCGGCTTCGCCTTGGGGCCCAGCTCTTCGGCCCGGCCCAGCTGGACATACGGGCCGAACCGGCCGGCGCGGACCAGCACCGGCAGGCCGCCCTGAGGGTCGGTGCCGAGTTCGCGGTCGGCCCGTTCCGCGGCAGGAGCCTCGAGCAACTCACGGGCACGTTCCACCGTCAGTTCGTCCGGGGCCAGGTCGCCGGGCAGATTGGCCTTCTTCTCGCCTTCCCCCTCCTGGAGATAGGGCCCGAACTTGCCGACACGCACCACGATCCCAGAGCCCAGGCCGCCGATCGCGATCGTGTTGACCGCCCGTGCATCTATTTCACCGAGGCGCTCGGCCACCATCTGCTTGAGCCCGGCGCCATCACTGGCACCGGCCTTCGCTCGGGTAGCGGGCTCCCCGAAGTAAAAACGCGTCAACCACGGCAACGACTCCTGGTCCCCTCGGGCGATGCCGTCGAGATCCTCTTCCATCTCGGCCGTGAAGCCGTAGTCGACCAGCCTGGCGAAGTGCTGCTCCAGCAGGCCGACGACGGCGAATGCGACCCACGAGGGCACAAGGGCGCTGTTCTTTTTCCAGACGTAGCCCCGGCTCTGGACCGTGTCCATGATCGTGGCGTAGGTAGAGGGCCGCCCTACCCCCATTTCTTCGAGGGCCTTTACCAGCGACGCTTCCGTGAAGCGGGCCGGTGGCTGGGTGGTGTGGCCCTCGGGGCGCAGTTCTTCTGCCACGACAACCTCGCCTCTCGACAGCCGCGGCAGCCGGACCTCCATGTCCTCCATCTCCGCTTCGGGGTCGTCCGAGCCCTCCACATAAGCGCGGAGGTAGCCGGGGAAGTTGACGGCTCTGCCGTTGGCGGCGAACTCGGCATCCTCGCCAGCCGAGCTGGTCGCCCCCAGGCGCACTTGGGCACTGACACCCTGGGCATCGGTCATCTGGGAAGCGACCGTGCGTTTCCAGATGAGCTCGTACAGGCGCAGCTGGTCGCCCGACAGCCCGCTTTGGTCCGGGTGGCGGAAAGACTCCCCCGCCGGGCGGATGGCTTCGTGGGCCTCCTGGGCATTCTTCACTCTCTTGTCATAACGGCGGGGACTGGGAGGCAGGTAGTCCTTGCCGTACAGCTCGGTCACCACCCGGCGGGCAGCCGACAGCGCCTGGTCGGAAAGCGTGGTGCTGTCCGTGCGCATGTAGGTGATGTGGCCGGCCTCGTAGAGGTCCTGGGCGACCCGCATGGTACGAGCAGCCGTGAAACGGAGCTTCCGGCCTGCCTCCTGCTGGAGCGTCGAGGTGAGGAACGGCGCGTAAGGGGAGCGCCGCCAGGGCTTCTCTTCGACACTGCGAACGGCGAACTCGGCGTCCGCTAAACGCTCGACCAGACCGCCGGCACCGTCCCCGTCGAGCAGGACGACATCGGGCCGGGCCGGGCCGCCGTCCTCGTTGAAGTCGCGCCCGGTGGCAAGGCGTGCGCCATCGACGGACACGAGCAGGGCACTGAAGCCGCCGCTCGCAGCCCGGAAGCGACCGGCAACATCCCAGTAAGAGGCAGGCCGGAAGCGCATGCGGGCCCGTTCCCGCTCGACCAGGAGACGGGTGGCAACGGACTGCACGCGGCCCGCCGATAATCTCGGCAGCACCTTTTTCCACAGGACCGGGCTGACCTCGTAACCGTAGAGGCGGTCGAGGATCCTCCTGGTCTCCTGGGCGTCCACCAGCCGGCGGTCGAGGTCGCGAGAATGCTCGACCGCCTGGCGGATGGCGTCGCGTGTAATTTCATGGAATACCATACGCTTCACCGGGACGCGCGGGTGGAGCACCTCAAGCAAATGCCACGCGATCGACTCGCCTTCCCGGTCCTCGTCTGTGGCGAGGTAGAGCTCGCTGGCGTCTTTCAACAGTGCCCTCAGCTTGGTGACCCGCTCCTTCTTGCCCGGGACCACCACGTAGAGAGGCTTGAAGCCATTGTCGACGTCGACCCCCAGTCGCGCCCACGCCTCCCCTTTCAGGGCCGCAGGGATATCGCGGGCGTCGCTCGGCAGGTCACGTATGTGACCGATCGACGGCTCGACCATGTAACCGCTCCCGAGGAAGCCTGCAATGGTCTTGGCTTTGGCCGGGGACTCGACGATGACAAGTGGCTTGGGCATTCCGTCCTTGATTGGTCGTTACTTGGCTTGATTGGTCGTTCTTGGCTTGATCGGTCGTTACTTGGCTTGATCGGTCGTTACTTGGCCGCGGGTACAGCCGGCTTGCCCGTATCAGCGGTCGGGGCGGCCATATCGCTTACGTTGCGCTTGGAGAACACTATTCCGGCGACGATGATGACGAAGGCAACAGCAGCGATGGCGTAGCGCTCGCCGTTGTTGTTCTCGGTGGTGATGATGGTAGGCAGGACGAGGAGGCTGACAAGGTTCATGACCTTCATCAGGGGGTTGAGGGCGGGGCCAGCGGTGTCCTTGAAGGGGTCGCCGACCGTGTCGCCGATGACGGCGGCCTTGTGGCCTTCCGAGCCCTTGCCGCCCATGTGGCCCTCTTCGATGTACTTCTTGGCATTGTCCCAGGCCCCGCCGGTGTTGGACAGGAAGTTTGCCATCAGCTGGGCCGTCAGTATCGCCGCGGCCAAGAAGGCACCCAGGGCGACATAGCCGAGGGCGAACCCGACCACGACGGGCGTGAGGACAGCGACCAGCGCCGGCGTGGCCAGTTCCCGCAGCGAGGCGCGCGTGCAGATGTCCACGACCCGGCCGTACTCGGGCCTTTCGGTCCGGTCCATGATGCCCGGGTGGTTGCGGAACTGGGCACGCACCTCCTCGACGACCGTGCCGGCGCTGCGCCCGACGGCCCGGATCAGGAACGAGGAGGTGAGGAAGGGGATCGACCCACCGATCAGCAGGCCGATGAACACCTTGGGCACGGCGACGTTGATGGACGTCGAAGCGTTGTTGAAGAGGCCGTTCCCACTGATGTGAAGGCCCAGCTGCGATGAGATGGTCTGCACGAAGGCAGCGAAGAGAGCCACGGCGGCGATGACCGCAGAGCCAATAGCTACACCCTTGGTGATGGCCTTGGTCGTGTTGCCGACCGCGTCGAGGCTCACCATGATCTTCTCGGCGTCGCCGGTGAACTCGCCGCTCATCTCGGCAATGCCTGCGGCGTTGTCCGAAACGGGTCCGTAGGTGTCCTGGGAGACGACAATGCCCGTCGTCGACAGCAGGCCGATACCGACCAGGGATACGAGGTAAAGGGAGAACTGGATGTTGCCGTTGCCAAGGGCCACCGCGACGATGATGGTGGCGACGATGGACAGGATGGCGGCGACCGAGGACTCCATGCCGGAGGCGATGCCGGCCAGTACGGTGGTGGCGGGGCCAGTCTTGGTGGCAGTGGCGATCTCCCTGACCGGGGAGGTCTCGGTCGAGGTGTAGTACTCGGTTATGCGGGAGATCACCTGGCCCAGCAGGACGCCGGTAACAACAGCCCAGAAGACCTTGAGCTCGTGCACGTAGAACTGGGCCACGAAGAAGCTGGCGACGATGGTCAGGCCGGCGGCGACCATGAAGCCTCTGTTTATGGGCGCCATGGCCGTGCGGTCCCTCTTGGAGGCACGGACCACGTAGACGCCGATGATCGACGCCAGCGCCCCGAACGCCATGACGATGAGGGGGAACGTGAGCCCGAGGGCCTTGTTCAGGCCGATGCTGGAGAAGCCGTAGTTCCCCAGGATCAGGCTGGCCACCATGATGACGCCGTAGGACTCGAAAAGGTCGGCAGCCATACCGGCGCAGTCGCCCACGTTGTCGCCCACGTTGTCCGCGATCGTGGCGGCATTACGGGGGTCGTCTTCGGGGATCCCGGCCTCGACCTTGCCCACCAGGTCGCCGCCCACGTCGGCTGCCTTGGTGTAGATGCCGCCGCCAACACGCATGAACAGGGCGAGGAGCGAACCACCAAAGCCGAAGCCGACCAGGATGGCCGTGGCCGTGTGCTGGGCCAACATGACGATGACGGTCGCCCCGAGAAGGCCGAAGCCGACGACGAACAGGCCCGTGACGCCGCCCGTCCGGATGGCTACACGCAAAGCGCCGGCGAGGGACCCGCTGCGGGCGCCGGCCGCGCACCGGACGTTGCCCCGCACCGCCGTGCTCATGCCGATGAAGCCGGCCAGGCCGGAGAACAAGGCCCCGACCAGGAAGGCGATGGTCCGGAAGATACCCGACGACGCGAACGAAAGGGCCGTCTTGTACGTCGTGGCCGCGCCGGGATGGGTGAACGGTTGGTTGACCTTGGTGGCGGTTAGGAACACCAGGACGGCGACCGGGACAACGATCAGGCCGATGGTCTTGTACTGCCTGCGCAGGTAAGCAATAGCGCCCTCTTGGATGGCCTTGGCGATGTCCTTCATGGACTGAGTGCCCTCGTCTGAGGCCAGGACGCCGCGCATCAGCACCAGGGCGGCGGCAATGGAAATGAGCGCGCAGGCCAGGGCGAAGATCAACCATGCCCAGTCCGTGTCGCGCAAGCTGAAGTCCTGCCAGCCGCCTGAGTTGGCGGCGGCGACTAAGTGGCTCATCTAGAGTTTCTCCTTTGTTGTGCCGCCCGGGTGCGCCGGGACAGTTTTAGGGCTCTTTTAGGGCGCTGCGTCAGCATCGTCTGAGTTGCCTGGACTGGGAGCCAACAGTCGAACGCGGACCTGGCGCCCGGCCCTCTCGCCCAAAGTCCGCTCCGCCCCGGCAACCTGCACGACCAAAGGACCGCCGAAGGGCTGCTTCTCGATAACCTCCACCTCGGCGCCGGGAACGAAGCCCATGTCACCGAGGAAAGCAACCATAGCCTGGCCCACGGAACTCGACAACGCCACGACGGCCCTTTGACCTGGTTCGAGGTCGTAAAGCTGGGCCATCTGCGGTATGTCATCTGATCCGAGCCCCGGGATGGGGAACCCGTGGGGGCATGTGGTCGGACGCCCCAGTACCTCAAAGAGCCGGTCCTCGACCTCTGGTGGCAGGTCATGCTCGAACTTCGGAGCAAGCCTGTCAGCTTCGGCCCAGCTGTAAGCCAGGGTATCAGTGAGGAAGCGCTCGACGATCCGGTGCCGCCTTACGAGCGCCACGGCCAACTTGCGACCGACCTCGGTGAGGGAGACGCCCTTGTAGGGCACATGGCTGGCCAGGCCCTGATCGACCAGTCGTTTGACCATCGCCGTGGCGGTGCCTGGGGAGACACCGAGTGCGGCAGCCAGATCCCCGGTACGGGCCCAGTCGCCTGGCTCGGGAGTACGGCGCCAGATCTCTGTCAGTGCGTCGCGCTGCGACCGACTTAGCTCTTCCATCTTTGGTCGACTTGAAGGTAGATTTTCGCATACCGAAAGTCAAATCCCCAGGCACTGAAAGTGCGGATGGAGGCTCCCGGGGTTTGGAGTTCCGGCGTAGGTGTATTTGCCGAGCCTTAGCTTTCCTGGTCGGGGTGGGCCGGGCCGCTGAAGCGGGGAACGTCGATGAAGATAGCCCCGGTGTCATCGCCGTCCGCCGGCCCGCCGAAAACCGTCAGGCGCACCGACGTGCCCTTTTCCCTGCGGACAAAGGCGGCGTCGTCGACCAACGTGCGGATGAGCGGGATTCCGAGGCCGCGTTCGAAATTGAGACGCTCGGGATCCGTGACTGGGGGCGGGGAAGCCAGCTTGTCGAGATCGAAGCCGGGGCCGCAGTCCTCGATGGTGATCTCCAGCCTGTCCGGCGCCTCCCAGATCTCGACGTGCACCGGGGCACCCGACCTTATCGACCGGTTCGCCTCGATGGCGTTGGTGCAGGCCTCAGAGACCGCCAGCTTGAGGTCGTCGATACGTTCGTCCACCATGGCACGCCGCAGAGACGCCACCGAGGCGACCACCAAGCGGACGATGGCGATGTACTCGGGACGGGAAGGAACGTCCAGTTCCAGCACGAGGGCACGTTGCATGGCAGTCGAGGCCGTTAACGCCGACGCTACCCGGCGACGGCTTGGTCGACTGAGGTGGAGATCGAGAAGACCTTGGTGAGGCCGGTGATCTCGAAGACCTTCAGGATCCGCTGGTGGGTGCAAACGAGCTTGAGGTCGCCATCGTGGCTGCGCACGCGCTTCAGCCCGCCAACCAGTACGCCGAGCCCGGTCGAGTCAAGGAACTCGACACCCTCCAGGTCGACCACGATCAGGTGCTTGCCCTGGCTCACCAATTCGACCAGCTTTTCACGCAGGCGCGGGGCAGTGTAGACATCAACCTCGCCCCTCACCATGAGCACCGTGTGGGGGTGACGGCTGTCGTCTACCTCGAGAGCGAGTTCCATCGATCGACATCCTTCCTGACCGTCCGTACACAACAAACGATGACCCGGCCACCGTAGCAGCTGAGGCGGGCTTCACCATCGCCAAGAGTGCTGCTCGTCAGGCACTTTTTGATGCCTCGTCGGCCACGCCCCAACGTGACCAGCACGCGTCGCCGCCAGCAAGCCGGCAAGCCATGCCAGACTGGCCATTAGTGCCACCGGGAGCGGCCTTCTTCGACCTCGACAAGACCGTCATCGCCAAGGCTTCTGTCATGGCCTTCTCGCGGCCCTTCTACCGCGAGGGGCTCCTCACCCGCCGCATCGTAGCCCGGGGCCTGTGGGGCCAGCTGATCTTCGTGCGCTTCGGGGCACGGGCGAAGACGCTCGAGCGACTGCGGCTTCGCATGCTGCGCCTGACCACAGGCTGGGAGCAAGAGCGCGTGCGGCGCATCGTGACCGAGACACTGCTCCAGGTTGTCGGGCCGATCACCTACAAGGAGGCCGTCGACCTGATCGCCGAGCACAAAGAGGCGGGGCGCAGGGTCTACATAGTCTCGGCGGCGCCGGAGGAGATCGTGGAGCCCCTGGCCCGGCACCTGGGCGCCGAGGAGGCCATCGCCACCCGGGCGGCCGTCAAGGCCGGCCGCTATACAGGCCAGCTGCTCAGCTACGCCTTCGGTCCACAAAAGGCAGCCACGATCCGCCAGATTGCCGCACGCGACGGCCTCGACCTCAACGAAAGCTGGGCTTACAGCGACTCGGCGACAGATCTGCCAATGCTCGAAGCGGTCGGGCACCCCGTGGCAGTCAACCCCGACCGGGCCTTGAGGCGGATAGCTCAAATGCGGGGCTGGCCCGTGCTCCACTTCTCAGAGTTGGCCGTGGTCACGCCCGAAGGGAACGGGCCACTGCGCGCCAGCCTGGTGGGCGTCACTGGAGCTGTCCTGATGACCGCGCTCTTGCTTGCCGCCGCAGCTGTCGCCAGACGGCGAGCAGCCAACAACGCTGCCTTGGGCACAGGCAGCACCTGACGGGGATGGCCGGCCAACAAGCGTGGCCAACAAGCGCGGCCAACAAGGCAACGAGGGTCAACAAGAAGAACGAGGGTCAACAAGAAGGGGGTGGGAACAGCCCGCACCTGCCCTGGGGCAAGAGCGGACAGCTGCCACCCCCCTGTGGGCGTCTCTACGCTCGCTGGATCGTGGGAACAACCCTCGGTTGGGAACCCCTCCGTTGAGTGGCCGGGCCCTCAAGCACGAGTGCCAGGCCGAAAGGGCGATTGGGCAGGCCAGGCCGTCAGGGCCGGCTCGCCGACGTTAGGCCGCCCTCAGCTTCTTGGCCGCGAGGAAACCGATGCCGACGATGATGGCAAGAAAAAGCAACTTTTTGACCATGCAGACACCGTAGTGGGCAGAACGGCGCCGCGCTACCACCAACGCCTCTCCGGGGATGGCCTCAGCTCCCTGCGAGCCTGATCTCGCCGTCTTGGCCGGGACCTGGCTTCTTAGGAAAAGCCATGGAGTGCGGCGTCAGCTCATCGTCGGTCAAGAGCCGTGCCAACAGGATCTCAGGCGGCAGCGGCCGGCCCCAGAAATGGCCCTGTCCCATGTCGCAACCAAGGCTGCGCAAGAGGCGCAGCTGTTCGGCTGTCTCCACTCCCTCGGCCACCGTCTGCAAACCGAACGAATGGCCCAACCTCACGACAGCGTCAACGATCGTCGCATCTTCGGCGTTGTCCACGAGCCCGGCAACAAAGCTCCGGTCGATCTTCAACATGTCAAGGGGATAGCGCCGCAGGTAAAGCAGCGAGGAATAGCCGGTACCGAAGTCGTCGACGGCGAGGCGCACCCCGAGGGACCGCAGCGCGGCCAGCTTGTTGGCCGCCCCCGTCTTCTCGTCCATCAGCACGCTCTCGGTGATCTCCAGGATGAGCGCGCCGGGTGGCAAACCGGCATCGCAGATGATGGTGGCCATGCGCTCGACCGCGTCCTGCGAGCGCAGCTGGGTGCTGGATACGTTGACGGCCACGCCCAACCGGGCCAGCGAGGCGTGGTCGTGCCTCCAGTGGTTGACCTGTTCGCAGGCCATCTTGAGCACTGCCTCGCCCAGGGGCACGATGAGGCCCGTCTCCTCGGCGAGGGGCACGAACTCGCTGGGTAGCGCCACTCGGCCGGACGGGTGCGCCCAGCGGACGAGGGCCTCGACCTTTTCGAGATGTCCGGTCAGGTCGACGACGGGCTGGTAGTAGAGGCACAATTCGGAGTGCTCAAGGGCACGGCGGAGCTCGGATTCCGTCTCGAAATGGGCAAGCGACCGCCGCCGTATCTCGGCATCGAACACTTCGGCGTGGCCGCCTCCTTGCTCCTTGGCCCGGTGCATTGCCGTCCCAGCATCCCTGACCAGGACTTCAGCATTAGTTGCGGCATCGCGGGCGAGCGCAATACCCACTGACGCCGAAGCATAGATCTCGCGACCGAGGGGCCCGTCAAGCATGAATGGGGTCGCGAAGACGCCCTCGACACGCAGTGCCAGCGACATCGCCTCGCGCTCGCCTTCCAGTGCCTCGCACAGGACCACGAACTCGTCCGCACCAAAACGGGCCACTGTGTCCGCCGGCCGCAAGACGGACCGGATGCGCTGGCCCAATTCGATCAGGAACTGGTCCCCGCCGCGATGGCTGATGCTGTCGTTTATGTGCTTGAAGCGGTCGACGTCGATGAACAACACCGCCAACAGGCCCGCTACCCGGCTCAGCCGGCGGATGGCACCGCTCAGGCGGTCGACCAGCAGAGCTCGGTTGGGCAACCCCGTGAGGGGGTCGAACAGGGCGCTCCGGATGAGCTGGCTCTCATAGGCTTTGCGTTCCGACAGGTCCCGGACGAACAGCCGGAAAAACGGCACGCCATCGTCTTCGACCCGCACGGCTGATATCTCCACCGGGAAATGCCGGCTGTCACGCGTGAACACTTCGACCTCCCGGCGTACGCCGGATCCGTCGCCGGTCCCCAGAGGGCTGACGTTGACGAGGATGTCGCGAAGTACCGTTTCGTCGCCCCGGCAAATGCGCTCAGCGAAGGCTTCGCCCACTATCTCGTCACGGAACCACCCGAACATGACCTCGGCCGCGTGGTTCCAGTCGGTGACCATCCCGCGCTCGTCGAGGCCGATGAACGCGTCCTGGGACGCCTCTAGCGTGCGGGAGAGAACGCGCTCGGCCCTCAAGCGCGCTGTCACCTCCCGTCGAGCGGCTGTCACGTCCGCAGTCGTGCCGGTGACCCGCTGGAGCTGTCCCGACTGATCGTGATCGGCTCTCGCCCGGGTGTGCAGCCATCGGACAGCACCCTCGTCGTCGCGCCAGCGGTACTCGATGTCGAGCACTTCACCTTCGGACTTTAGGTTTTGGCGCACGGCATGGCTCACCGCGTCCCTGTCAGCAGGGAAGACCCTGTCCCCGAAAATCGGGCTGGCCAGGAAGCCGCTGACCGGGACCGGCGCTGGAATATGCAGGCCAAGGATGTCAGCCCGGATGGCAGCGAAACACGGCTGAGGCCCCATTTGCACCTCCCAGGCCATCATCTCGGCAGTCTCCAGAGCGAGTTCGAGACGGTCGCGCTGGGCCGCGAGTTCGGCCCGCCGGGCACGGGGTTCGGTCACGTCGGCCGTGGTCCCCGTCACCCGCACGACGAAGCCGTCGTCACCGCAAACGGCACGGCCCTTGAGATGTACCCATCGCACCGCACCGGGCTCCGGGGCGGTGCGCAACTCGAGGTCGATCTCGCGGCAGGCGTGGGACCGCAGTGACCTTATGTTCGGGAGTAGGCCGCGGTCGTCGGCGTGGAAGCTCCGCACGAAGTCGCCGTAGGTCATACTCTGCTCCCGGAACTCCGTTTCACCCGGAGCGCGTTCCTGCACGGTCAAGCGGCCCGAGGGTACGTCCAGCTCCCAGACGCAGATCCCGGAGGCCTCGATGGCCATCTCCAGCCGTCGGCGCTGGCGGTCGATCTCCGTCGTGGCTAGGTACTGTGCCGTCAGGTCCTCTACCTCTCCGATTATCGTCCTGGCCCGGCCCTCGGCGTCCCGGATGGCACCCAGTGTGACCATTGCCCGCAGCACGCGTCCGTCTGCGCCCTGGTAGCGGCGAGTGCTGGAAAAAGTCCGGGCACGGCCATCAAGGAACGGCTGCAGGTCGGCAGCGGGGAGCGGGGGGTCGACGGCAAGAGCTGCCATGGTCCGGCCCACTATTTCGTCGGGAAGAGTCCCGAGCAACCGGCACAAGGCAGAGTTGACCTCCAGGACATTGCCTTCCACGTCACAGATGTACTTGGCTACTGGGCTGTCCTCGAAAAGCCAGAAGTAGCGTTCGGCGGCCTCCCGCAACTTGTCCTGAGCGCTCTGTGCGATCTTGTCGAACTCCTCTTCCGGGGGAACCTCCGGCGCTCCGCCTCCCGGCCCGCCCTGGACCGCCGTTAGCGCGCCGGCGCCAGTGCCTGTCATGTTGGGGGGCTCACGGGGCCCGGTGTCAAGCATCGCCCATCAGACCCCGGGCCAGCAAGCAACGCTCTATCTCGCTCGTCGCACCGGCAGCGTCAGCGATTGCCTCTTCACCTGCTGGGCCTGCCAGCAACTCGACAAGCACGCCGGCACCATCTTGCCAGTCGGCGACAACGTCGGCCAGGACGAGGCTCAGCACGCGGGCGACGGGCTTGTCCGACGAAACCGAGCACCGCTTTTGCCAGGCCCGGTATGCAACGGCACTCCGGGCCAGGGTGACGCGGCAGTAGGCAGCCAACCGGCCGGCGTCGGTCCCGAGGCGGGAGAGTGCCTCCATGGCCGCTTCGGCACCGGCCCAGGGCGGGCTCACCAGGTCGGAAGGTGCCTGGGGCAAGCCGTCGCCCGGGTACGCCTGCACCAACCGGGCGGGCAGTCGCTCCAGCCAGAGACGCTCCCGCCAGGCGTGATGCTGGCTACAAGCGTCGAAGTAGATCTTTGCGGCCGGGCTGGTGGTGGAAGCCACCCAGCCGCCGACCACCTCGTAAAGCGCGCGCTCAGCCCACACCCAGGCTCCCACCCTCCGGGCTGACTGCGCGATGGTAAGCGGCCCTGTGGTAAGCGGCCCTGTGGTAAGCGGCCCTGTGGTAAGCGGCCCTGTGGTAAGCGGCCCTGTGGTAAGCGGCCCTGTGGTAAGCGGCTCGGAACTGAGCGATGGGGCGCCGGGTGGCAGGGTGCGGTCCATCCCGGTCAGCGGTACGCGTTGGTTATGGGCATGCGACGGTCCCGGCCGAACGCCTTCGGAGTGACGCGCACGCCCAGTGGGCTCTGGCGGCGTTTGTACTCAGCCAGGTCGACCAGGCGAACGACCCGCTCGACCAGGTCCGGGTCGAAACCGGCCTCGACCAGCTCACCGGCGGTAAGGTCGCCCTCGACGTAGGCCTCGAGCACAGGGTCCAGTTCCTCGTAAGGGGGCAGGCTGTCCGTATCGAGCTGGCCTGGGCGCAGCTCTGCTGTCGGCGGCTTTTGCAGGACCCGTTCCGGGATGACCTCCCCCTTCGTGTTGCGCCACCGGCAGAGGCGGTAAACAAGGGTCTTGGGAACGTCCTTGATGACAGCGAAGCCACCTGCTGTGTCGCCATAGAGGGTCGAGTAGCCGACAGCCAGTTCGCTCTTGTTGCCGGTGGTCAGCACCAGCCAGCCGAACTTGTTGGACAACCCCATGAGAACGACACCCCTCAATCGGCTCTGGATGTTCTCTTCGGCAAGGCCAGCCACAGCGCTGGGATCCGCAACGTTACTAAAGAAGGCGCCCGCAAGCATGGACATCATGGCGGCATGCGCCTTTTCTATTGGGATAGACCGGTGGTCGATACCCAGGCGGGCGGCCAGGTCGGCAGCGTCACGGTTGGACTCTTCGGTCGTGTAGCGGGACGGCATCGCGACACCGTGCACTGACCCGGCCCCCAGCGCGTCGACGGCGATGGTAGCCACCAGCGATGAGTCAATGCCGCCCGACAACCCTATGACCACCTCGCTGAAGCCGTTCTTGTAGACGTAGTCGTGAGTGCCGAGCACCAGGGCGCGGTAGATCTCTTCTTCTCGGACAAGGGGCTCGGCTCGTGGCGCCCCGATACGGCGCGCGGTGACGGTCTGGCGAGGCTGAGGGCTGATGTCCACCTGGGGCAGGGCGGGGGCGCGGTGGCGGCCCCTTGGGTCGAGGAGCCTCTTACGGTATGCGGGGCGTACCTCCAGGTCGAAGACGGCCACCGCCTCTTCGAACTGGGGCAATGACGCCACGAGGTGGCCCTCCGCATCAAACACCATCGAGGCGCCGTCGAACACCAGCTCGTCCTGGCCCCCCACCGAATTGACGTACACGAGGGCGCACGAAGCGTCCGCCGCTCTGGTAGCCAACATACGCTGGCGCTCGGCCAGACGAGCGGCGTAGTAGGGCGAGGCGTTTATGTTGACCATCAGTTCGGCTCCCGCCGCCGCCTGAGCGGTGAGCGGGCCAGTAGGGTCCCAGGCATCCTCGCAAATCGAGACACCAACCCGGGCCCCCCCGATCAGGTAAAGGACCTCGGCTCCGTCACCGGGCAGGAAGTAGCGTTGTTCATCGAAGACCGAGTAGTTGGGCAGGTTACGTTTGTGGTAGACGCCCTTGATATCGCCGGCCGCACAGACAGCAGCAGAGTTGAACAGGTCAAGGCTTTCGTCGACGAACCCGACGATGGCGGCGCAGTTCCCCGTGGCCCGGGCCACCTTGGTGAGAGCCGCCATGTTGTCGGCGACAAACCCCGGCTTGAGCAACAGGTCTTCTGGCGGGTAACCGGCGATAGCCAGCTCAGGGAACACGGCGAGGTCCGACCCCGCCTCTTCGGCTTGGCCAAGGGCAGCTACGATCCGCTCCACGTTGCCCGCGAGGTCACCCACCACCGGGCCCAGTTGGCAGATGGCCACACGTAACCAACTCATCAGCACCGAGCGTAGGCCCGCAGCGGGTGCGCGAACGGGGACCTGGCCGCAGCTGGCGGGTTGCGCCGATCCCACGCGCGCCGAGCTAGGGCTCGGCCGGTTGGCAGAGGCAGCGCCGGGGGCAACCGAACGCCTGCGCGCCTCGAGCGGGCTGGCCCAGGCCGTCGTGGACGTCATGGCCGCCAGCCCTTTCCTCACGCGCACCTGCGTTACGGACCCGGCAGCTCTGGACGTGCTATCGAGCCTGGGGCAACCAGTCGCGCCCCTTATGCCACTGTCGCGCTGGAAAGCGCTGGAGGTGTTGCGCATCGCTGCCTCGGATCTGGCGGGCGACCTCACCCTGGAAACGGTGGGTGGGGCCCTGGCGGATCTCGCCGACGGCCTCCTCCAGGCGGCGGCCGAACAGGTCGGCCTGGGCGACGACATGACCGTCATAGGCATGGGCAAACTGGGCGCCCGCGAGCTCAACTACGGGAGCGACATCGACATCCTGCTGGTCGGCGGCGGCGATGCGCAGGCGTTCCTCACCCTCGTCCGCCAGACCTGGCGCACCGACCTGGACCTGCGGCCGGAGGGCCGTTCCGGGCCTGTAGTGCGCAGCCTGGCCGCTTACGAGGCCTACTGGGAGCGTTGGGCCCAGACCTGGGAGTTCCAGGCGCTCCTCAAGGCGCGGCCCGTTGCTGGGAACCCCGGGCTCGGCGAGACTTTTGCCCGAGCCGCTCACCGCCGGGTATGGGGCCGGCAGGTCGGCGCGGACGACCTGCGCTCGATGCGGGCAATGAAGGCACGTGCCGAAGAGATAGTGGAGCGACAGGGCCTTTCCCAGCGGGAGATCAAGCTCGGGCGGGGTGGTATCCGGGACATCGAGTTCGCCGTGCAGCTGCTCCAGCTGGTGCACGGTCGGGACGACGAAGCCCTACGAGTGCCGGCGACGCTGGACGCGCTGGCGGCGTTGGCCGCCGGGGGCTACATAGCCCGGGGGGACGCGGAGGGGCTCGGGCGCGCCTACCGGTTCTTGCGGGCCGTCGAGCACAGGCTGCAGATCTTCGAGGACCGTCAGGTGCACGCTCTGCCGTCCGCCCCGTCGGCCCGCGCCCATCTGGCCCGGGTGATGGGGTACCGGGACGGGCCAGGGTCAACCGCCCTCGCGCGCTTCGAGGGGGACCTCGCCCAGCATCAGGCGACGGCACGCTCCATCCATGAGCGGCTCTTTTTCCGGCCGTTGCTGGAGATCTTCAGCACCCAGCCGCGGGCCACAGCGGGCTCAGGCTCGCCGTCCCGCTCTACTGCGGCCGGTGCCGCCTTGGCCAGCGACGGCGCAGCCCAAGAGGCGCTCCTCGCTCCGAGCGCGGTGAGCGAGCGACTGGCAGCGTTCGGCTTCTCGGACGCTGCCCGGACGCGCGACGCCGTCTTGGAGCTGACCCAGGGTTTCTCGCGCGCCTCGCGGCTGATGCGCACCATGGTGCCGCTGCTGCTTGACTGGCTCTCGGAATCTCCGGACCCGGACCTGGGGCTGCTTGGGCTCCGGCGCTTGGCTACTGGTCCCCACCGCCGGGTACAGCTCAGCGCCCTGTTCCGGGAGTCCCCCGAAGCGGCACGGCACCTGTGCCTTCTGCTCGGCACCAGCCCCCTGTTCGCCGGCGGCTACGAGCGGCACCCGGACCAGCTGGCCTTGCTCGAAAGCGGCTTGCCCCCGCTGCCGGCCAGGGATGCCCTGGAACGCAGGGCCCTCGACAGCATCGCCTGGCGCCCTAGGCCTGAGTGGTGGCGCGGACTGGCCAGCCTCATCAGGGGCGAACTCCTCCAAGCCCAGGCGCGTGACGTCCTCGGCCTGGCGGAGCTTCCCGAGACCGCTCGCTCCCTCACAAACCTCGCTGAGTCCGTCCTGCGCGTTGCGCTCAGCACGTTGGCGCGCGACAACCCGGCAAGCCCAGCGGGACCGGGAGGGCCGGAGGGCATGGCCATTGTGGCGATGGGCCGCTTCGGGGGCGCCGAGCTGGCCTACTCCAGCGACCTGGATGTCATGATCGTCTTTGACGACGAACAAGTACCACCCCTCCATGCCGAGCACCTGGCCGAAGCTTTCCTCAAGCTCGTCAACGGCGAGACGCCGGTGCACCGGCTGTACGAACTAGACCTGTCGTTACGGCCAGAGGGCCACAAAGGTCCTCTGGCCCGCAGCCTCAAGGCGTACGAGACCTACTACGACCGTTGGGCGCAAGTGTGGGAACGCCAGGCTCTCACCCGCGGGCGTGTCGTTGCGGGCGACACCTCTGTCGGAGACCGCTTCGCCTCGCTGGCACGGCGCTTCGTCTGGGACAAGCCGCTGACGGAGGACGACATCCGCCAGATCAGGCGCATGAAAGCACGAGTCGAGCGGGAGAGGGTCCCTTCGGGCGAGGACCCCGCGTTCCACCTGAAGCTCGGCCCGGGCTCGCTGTCTGACGTCGAGTGGACCGTCCAGCTGCTTCAGCTGCAGAACGGCCTGAGGGCAGAAGGCACGCTCGATGCCCTGCGTGCGCTCACTGCCACAGGCGCGCTCGGTACGGAGGACGCGGCGGTGCTGGTTGAGGCCTACGAATTCTGCGAGGCCGCCCGCAACCGTCTTTACCTGGTCCGCGGCCACCCCGGAGACTCGCTCCCATCGTCCGGTCACCAGCTCACGACCCTGGCCAGGAGCCTCGGGACCACGTCAACCGAGCTGCGGGAACAGTACCGGCGGCTTACCCGACGGGCAAGGCGGGTGACCGAACGCCTGTTTTACGGCAGCGCCTGACCTCCGGGACGGCTGACTTAAGGATGGGCTGACTTGCTGACTTACTACGCAAGGGGCTGGCCGAACACCAAAGAGGCGTTGTGGCCCCCAAAGCCCAGGCTGTTGGTCATGGCATAGCGGATCTGGGCCGGCCTGGCCGCATGGGCCACGTAGTCGAGGTCGCACTCCGGGTCTGGGTTGTCGAGGTTGATGGTCGGGGGGGCAATCGAGTTTTGCACCGCCAGGATCGAAAAGACGGACTCCAGCGCCCCAGCGGCACCCAGCGTATGACCTGTCATCGACTTGGTCGACGAGACCAGCGGCATGTTTTCCCCAAAGACCCGCTTCAGGGCCAGGGTTTCCACCTTGTCGTTGGGAGGGGTGGAGGTCCCGTGGGCATTTACGTAATCGACGTCTGCCGGCGACAAGCCAGCGTCGACGAGGGCTGCCTGCATGGCCCTGACGGCGCCATCGCCAGTGGGGTGGGGCTGGGTGATGTGGTAGGCGTCAGCAGTGGCGCCGTAGCCAACCAGCTCGGCGAGCACCGGCGCGCCCCGGCGCAGCGCAAATTCGCGTTCTTCTATGACCAGAGTGGCCGCCGCCTCGCCCAGCACGAACCCGTCGCGGTCGATGTCGAACGGCCGCGACGCCCGTTCTGGCTCTTCATTGCGCGTCGATAGCGCCTTCATGGCTGCGAAGCCGGCGATGCCCACGGGGGTCACGGCCGCCTCGCTCCCCCCGCACACCATGGCATCTGCCCGGCCCAACCGGATAGCGTCGAACGCAGTGCCGATAGCGTGGGCAGACGCCGAACAAGCCGTCACCGTGCAACAGTTGTAGCCGAGGAGCTGCCACTCCATGGCGATCTCGCCTGCCGCCATGTTGGGGATCATCATTGGCACCACGTAAGGGTTCACCCATTCGGCGCCCCTGGTGACCAGGGTGCGGATGCCGTCTTCCAACGTGCGTATCCCGCCGATGCCGGTGGCGTAGACGGTACCAATACGTTCGGCAGCCGAGGCGACGTCCAGCTTGGAGGCCTCGATGGCCTCCTTGGTCGCCACCAGGGCGATTTGTACGACGCGGTCGAGATGCCTCGACCTGCGCCGCCCGAACACCGCGGCGGCGTCAAAACCCGGGATCTCTGCTGCGATCCGCACTGCAGAACCGCTGGCGTCAAACGCCTCGATGACCCGGACGCCGCTATGACCCGCTATGAGCGCCTCCCACGTCTCTTCGACGTCCAGACCAAGCGGACTGACAGCCCCTAAGCCCGTAACGACCACACGGCGGTTGCCCATAGTCCAGAAATCCTAGGGGGCCCAACCGTCCGCTGGTAAGTTGAGCTCACGATGCCGGCCTGGCGCGGTCCCCGGCACTGTCCCGGTACCTCCGGTGCTGCCTCTGCGCGCGCCCGGCGGCCCGCCGACCGGGCTCATAGGCCGGGCACCCGCGGTAGCTTCTTCGTATTATGTCCCTCCTTGATCCCGAAGTCCCCGAAGCCGACGCTCTCGAACAAGCTCAAGTCGTCGTACCTGGCCCATCCGACCCGGGCCCTCAGCTGAAGACGGCCTTCGAAGTCCCCGAAGCCGACGCGCTTGACCAGGCGCGCGAAGTCCCCGCTGACGACAACGAGTGGCGCTAGCTCGCTGAGGCACCCACCGGCTCGTAACTCAGGCCCGCTTGATCGGCGCCAGGTGGAGGCTGAAGCGCTTTTCCCCCACCGAGGGGAACCTTATGACCGCCTCTGCGTCTGTGCCCTCCCCGCTCACCTCGAGCACCAGGCCTTCCCCGTAGCGGGCATGCATGATCGCCTCGCCGGCGCGCAGGCCGAGCGCCTCGGCCCCGGTCCCCTGCACCGGGGCGCCCGGCTTGCCCCTGTGCATGGCCGCCTCGATGAGCTGGCTGCGCACCTCCGATCGGCTCTGGCGCTGCCGGAGGAGGTTTTGGTGGAGCGAGGCCGCGCTGGAACGGACCAGGTGGTCAGGGATCTCGGCCATGAACCGGCTGGGCTGGTTGTACTGGGCGTCGCCCCATAGGCTCCGGCACCAGGCATGTGACAGGTAGAGCCGTTCCCTCGCCCGGGTGACGCCGACGTAGCAAAGACGACGCTCCTCCTCGAGCTCGTGAGGTTCTCCGAGCGCGCGCAGGTGGGGGAAGATGCCCTCCTCCATGCCGGCGATGAAGACGATGGGGTACTCGAGCCCTTTGGCCGTGTGCAATGTCATCAAAGTGACGGTCGAGTCGTCCGAGGTCAGCTCGTCGGTGTCCGCCACCAGGCTCACTTCAGTGAGGAAATCGGCGAGTGTCGCCACCTCCCGGGCCGCCCCGAGCAACTCCTCGACGTTTTCGATCCGTCCTTCGACCTCGACCCTGGTGTCGCCCTCCGAACGAAGTTCGTCCAGGTAGTTGGTACGGTCGAGGACGGCTTGGAGCAGTTCGGCGGGCTCCGCCTGGGACCGGCCCCCTTCCTCACCAGCGTGGCCTGCCTCTTCCGCTTCACCCGCCAGCATCGCCCTCAAGTCGGACATGAGCTCCAGGAACGAGGCGATGCCGGCCACAGCCTTGCCCGTGACGCCGGCGTCACGGGCGTGGTTCAGGGCTTCGCTGAAAGGAAGGCCCCTGGCCGTTGCCCACGCGTCGAGGCGAGCCACGCTGGTGTCCCCTACGCCCCGTCGAGGCACGTTCAGCACCCTCTTGACCGACACCTCGTCGTCAGGGTTAGCGATGGCGTGGAGGTAGGCGAGCATGTCCTTCACTTCTCTGCGTTCGTAGAAGCGGGCGCCCCCCACAACCTTGTACGGCACGTTCTGGCGTACGAGTTCCTCTTCGATCGCACGGCTTTGCGCGTTGGTACGGTAAAAGACGGCTACGTCGCCCCACCGGTAGCCGTGTTCCCTCCGCAACCTCATCACCTCGCCGGCGATCCAAGAACCCTCGTCGTGCTCGTCCTCGGCCACATATCGCACCAATTGCTCGCCCCCGCCTGCCGACGTCCACAGGTCTTTGGGCTTGCGGCTGAGGTTGTTGGCGATCACGGCGTTGGCGGCGTCGAGGATGGTCTGGGTGGACCGGTAGTTCTGGTCGAGGACGACTACGGTGGCGTCGGGAAAGGCCCGCTCGAACTCCAGGATGTTGCGGATGTCCGCCCCGCGCCACCCGTAGATCGACTGGTCGGAATCACCGACGACGGTCACCTGGTGGTGACCGCCGGCCAGCTGGACCACGAGCTCGTTTTGCGCCCTGTTGGTGTCCTGGTACTCGTCGACCAACACATGGCCGAACCGCCGGCGGTAGGCGTCGAGGGTGGCGGGGTGCTCCCTGAAAAGCTGGGCGGTGACGGCCAACAGGTCGTCGAAGTCCATGGCATTTGCGGCCCGGAGCCGGCGTTGGTACTCCTGGTAAACCTCGGCTGTTTTGCGCTCCAATATCGAGCCGTGCCGCGCCCGCTCGGCATAGGCGGTTGCGTCGAGCAATTCGTTCTTGGCCCCGGAAATGGCGGCGTGCACAGCCCGCGCGGGGAACTTCTTGCCGTCCAGGCCCAGCTCTCGCACTACATACCCCGTGAGACGGACCGCGTCGGCCTGGTCGTAAATGGAAAACGACGACTGGTAACCGAGAAGCCCCGCTTCCCGGCGAAGTATGCGGACGCACGCGGAATGGAAGGTTGCCACCCACATTCGCTCCGCCACCGGGCCGACGAGCGAGGTGACACGCTGGCGCATCTCGTCGGCCGCTTTGTTGGTGAACGTTATGGCCAGGATGCCGAAGGGCGACAGGTGCTTCTCGCGAACGAGCCAGGCGATGCGGTAGGTGAGCACACGCGTCTTGCCGGAGCCAGCGCCGGCTACGACAAGGAGCGGGCCGCCAGGATGGGTAACAGCCCGGCGCTGTGACGGGTTGAGACCTTCGAGGAGCGCCTCGGCCCCATGACTGGTCCCGGTCAGTGACCCATCCCGACTTGCTGCGAACGCTGCAGCGACTTACCCTCGGTCAGCACTGCGGGGGCCACCATGACCTCAGCCTTCTGGAACTCCTTTACGGTCCCGTAGCCGCATGTGGCCATGGAGGTCTTGAGCGCACCGAAAAGGTTGAGCCGGCCATCGTTGTCGTGTGCCGGGCCGACCAGGATCTCGCGCAGCGATCCCCGGATGTGGGTCTTGACCCGCGCCCCGCGGGGCAGAGTCGGGTGGAACGTGGCCATGCCCCAGTGGTAGCCGTGACCGGGCGCCTCGGTTGCGGCGGCCAGCGGCGAGCCGATCATCACCGCGTCGGCCCCGCACACGATGGCCTTGGCTACGTCGCCCCCCGTCGCCATTCCCCCGTCGGCGATCACCTGCACGTAAACCCCGGTCTCATCCAGGTGTTGCGCCCTGGCCGCCCGGGCGTCGGCGATGGCGGTCGCCTGCGGGACCCCGATCCCTAGCACCCCTCGTGTGGTGCACGCATGGCCCGGGCCTACACCGACCAGGATGCCCACCGCGCCCGTTCGCATCAGGTGCAGGGCGGCCTGGTAAGAAGCACAGCCACCGACGATCACGGGGATCTCGAACTCCCTTATGAACCGCTTCAAGTTGAGCGGCTCGACCGTCTTGGAGACGTGCTCGGCGGACACGACCGTGCCCTGCACCACGAACAGGTCGAGCTCCGCCTCGAGCAAGGCCTTGGCGTAGAGGGCCGTGCGTTGGGGGGTGAGCGAGGCACAGGACACCACACCAGCGGCCTTTATCTCACGGATGCGGGTAGTGATGAGCTCGGGCTTGATCGGCTCGGCATAAATCTGCTGCATCCGGGCGGTCGCTTTGTCGGTCTCGAGCGCAGAGATTTCTTCGAAATAGGGCTCCGGGTCCTCATAGCGCGTCCACAGGCCCTCGAGGTTGAGGACTCCCACTCCACCGATCCGGCCTATCTCGATGGCGGTGGCGGGGCTGACCACCCCGTCCATAGCCGCTCCCATAAGGGGGAGCTCGAAGCGGAAAGCATCGATCTCCCAGGAAATATCGACGTCCTCGGGGTCTCGGGTCCGCCTGCTAGGGACAATGGCGATGTCGTCGAACCCGTAGGCGCGCCGCCCCGATTTGCCCTTCCCGATCTCTATGTCCACGGTCCCTGCCTCTCGTGCGCCTGGCTGTGCTCTCCACCACCAAGTCTATGGGCCAGGGGCCCGCGCCGTAGGTGGGGGCACTACTGGAAGAACGCCGCGCAGTCCGCGCGCCGCAGGGAAGTCCCCTGGGAGGCTCAGGCGCCGGACAGGCCGATGGCGACCCGGCCGGGGCGTTCGGAACGCACCAGCTCCGCCGGGCCGACAGGTCCGTCCGGTGGTGGAGGTTGGCCCGTGGAACGCTCCGCAGCCAAGAGGTAGAGGTCGCCGATAGCGGCCCCCAGCCCGTTGGTGCCGAGCGTTGCCGGGCCGGCTGGTTGCAAGACTGCGTCTGCGGCACCGGCAGAGACCCGAGCGCTCCCACCCATCTTCAACTCGGCCCGCCTGGTGATCGGCAGCGCCGCGGGAAGCGGCCGTTCCTCCCGGGCCGGCGGAGGCGCGAGCGAGCCGGAACAGCGCGAGCAGTGAGCTCGGCCGGCCGTGTCAATGACACCACAGCGAGGGCAGATCATTTGCCTACCAGGGTACCTTCTGTGGAGCCACCTGCGTCCCTTTGGCTCATGACCTCGCTCAGGAGCTCGGCGAGCAGGCGGCCAGTGGCACCCCAAACGACGTCATCCCCAAGGGTGAAAAAGGGGACGGCTGCGTACACCGGCTCGACGCGGGCACAGGTGTCAAGATCGCCGACAGCAGCGGGCCACAGTTCCTCGTGAAAGACGCCTTCGGCCACCAGTCGCGCCAGCGGGGCCCAGAAGACGCTGTCCACCTCCTCAGGGTCGGTCCGTAACGCACCGCCTCCCGGTCCCGGTCCTGGGAACGTGCCGACAAAGCAGTAGACAAGGGCCGGGCTGCGCCGCGTAGTGAGAGGTGATAGCTCGCCTATCACCTCGACTTGTGCGCTGGCCACGCCGATCTCCTCGTGGACTTCCCGCAGAGCCGCTTGAAGGGGCAGTTCCCCAGGTGAGAGCCGGCCTCCGGGGAACGACACCTCGCCGGCATGAGAACGTAGGTGCGCCGCACGACGCGTGAGCACGACACAGGTCTCCCCGCTGTCCCCGGCAGGCCCACCCACGCCCCCGGAAGACTCGCCCTGGTCCTCGAAGAGCAGGCACAGGACCGCCGCAGGCCGGTTGTCGCCCTGGGCCGGCAGTTCGGCTGGCGTCACGTGGGCTTGAGTTGGCCGGCATGGGGCCCTGACCCGCCCTGCCCGGGTCGCCAGGGCACGCCGGATCTCATTGAGCCCGATGTGGCTTCGGCTGTCGAGAGGCATGTGAGACCAGGGTGGAGGCGCCCCCATGAGCATCCCTGCCGGACGCGGGATTTGCCCACTCAAAGGAGCGTCCTCAGACGGTGGGAGCCCAAGCGGAAGGCGTTCCACCTAGCGGGCCCGCCGTAACCGGCGCAGACGACGGTCCAGGTGGTGCAGGCTCCGCCCCACCCGAAGAGACGGCCCCGGTCGCCGCTGCCGCAAGGCCCTCGAGCAACTGGCGCATACCACCCGTCTTCAGGTTCGCCATCACACGCCCAGGCGTCGCGTCCCCTCGTTCCCATTCCATCCACGACTGCAGCAGCTTGCTCGGGTCGGGGGCAGGTATCTCCATCGGCGCCACACTACCTGGCCCGGACGGGGCCTACGACGGGCAAGCCCTGGGATCCCAAGGTTCCTGTCGGTCGGCGGAGGAGCTTGGGGCCAGGCCGCCAGGGGTCGGCACGGTTGTCGTCGTCACGCCGGGACGGGTGGTCGGTGTTGCCGCGGCCCTGGTGGGGGCAGCGGTGGTCGTAGTGGCTCCCGCCGTTGTCGTAGTGGAGCCGGCAGCGGTTGTAGTCGTGGTGACCTTGGCGTGGACGCTCACGGTGGAACCAAGGTCAACTTCGATCGTCCCAGGCGCCACCGAGGAGCTCTGCTCCATCATCACCGAACCGGATAGGTACTTCATCACGTACAGGGCCTCGCCGACGTCACCCTGATGGTAAACGACCAGGGTCTCGGTCGTGCTGGCCGGAACTGAACCGGCGGTTTCGCTCGTGACCTTCAGGCCTTCGGACGACAGCGCCTGCCCCGCGGAAGCGGCAGCGTCGGAGCTGCCGGTGATGCTGACCACGCTCACCGATGCCGGCTTGACCGGCAAAGGCAAGGCCTGAGGATCCCATTTCGCTATGACGTTGTTGTCGACAGGCTCTACGGGGAAAAGCACGTCGCCGATGCCATACCCGCCGTAGTAATAGTCAGTGACGTCGGTGGTGGACAACGTAGTCTCAGGGACATTCGCCGGGATAATGTCGCGGTAGTGCTCGACGAGCCTGAGGAGCTCGCCTTTCAGCGCCGGGTCGATGGTCATCTGTTTGAGGACAGAGGAGATGAACGAAACAGCCACCAGAGGATTGGCCTTGCCCTCCCTCTCGGCCCTTTGTGCAACGATCTTCATAAACGTGTGCGTCCTAACTATGCGGGCCAGGTCGGACTCGGGGTCATAGGGCCAGTCATAGCGGGGCGCCGTATCGCCCGGGGGATCGTACTGCAGGTGCCGCGCGCGTACCAGCGTGAGGGCGTAAAAACCGTTCAGGTGATGGCAGCCGGCGGTCGGGATGTAGAGCAACGATTCGGCGTCGTAGACGGGCTCCGGGAAATAGACATAAATACCGCCCAGAGCGTTGACACTGTTTATGAAACCGTTGAAATTGAGCTCCACGAAGTGGTTGATAGGGATGCCCAGGTCCTGCTGGATGGCCTCTACAAGGTTGTTCGGCCCGTCCGCCCCGTCATTCAGGGCGGCGTCCATCTTCTGGTACGAGCCCACCGGGCTGCCTGCCGGCATGGGCGCGAACAGGTCTCGCGGGATAGACAAGAGCGATGCCGCGCCCGTGGCCGGATCGAGGTGGAGGACCATCATGATGTCCGCCAGGGTCCCGGAGTAGGTGAGCGAGGACCCGAACTGGACCTGCTCCTGAGGCGTAAGGCCCTGGCGGGTCTCGTTGCCGATCAGCAGGATGTTCTCGGGCTTCAGGCCATCGCTGCTGGAGCCGCCGCCACCGCCGCCGCCCCCCTCGTCTCCTGTGCACCCCACGTGCAGGCAGCCGATCGGGGTGCCGCCCGTGAACGGGTCGGTCTTGATGGAGTCCAGCTCGTAGCGGAAGTAGCCATAAGCGGCGACCACGGCCACCAGGCACAGCACGACCAGTAAGTTCACGGTCATGAGGATGCGCCGCGGCCAGCGCCGCTTGAGCCGCACCGCTGCCCGTTTGGGTGCCTTGGAGGCGTCGCCTTTCTGGGCGCGGTGCTTCGGTACAGGGCTGCTCACAGGGATTAATACAGCTTAGAGCCGGGATCGGTTTCTTGCTAAACACATGATGGGCCCGACGTGGTGCGCCGGGCCCATCGAATGCAACTACGTGCAGCTGGAACGCCTGAGCTACATCATCCCCATGCCGCCGTGACCTCCGCCGCCGGCGGCACCCGCGGGTGCTTTGTTTTCCTCGGGTTTGTCGGCGACGGTCGCCTCGGTCGTGAGCAGCAGCGCAGCGACGGAGGCGGCATTTTGGAGGGCTGAACGGGTCACCTTGGCCGGGTCGATCACGCCCGCCTTGAGCAGGTCCTCGAAGTGGCCGGTGGCGGCGTTGAGCCCGATGTTGCCCGTTTCACGCTCCGCATGCTCGACCACGACGCCGCCTTCAAGCCCGGCGTTGATGGCGATCCAGCGCATCGGCTCGTCGAGGGACTTGCTGACGATGGTGGCGCCGGTGGCCTCGTCACCGACCAAGCTCTTGGCGAGCTTGTCAACGGCGGCCCTGCTTCGGAGCAAGGCCAGGCCTCCGCCAGCCACGATGCCCTCCTCGATGGCTGCCTTGGTAGCGGAGACAGCGTCCTCGATGCGGTGCTTCTTCTCTTTGAGCTCGACCTCGGTCGCCGCACCCACCCGGATGATCGCAACACCGCCGGCCAGCTTGGCCAGACGCTCCTGAAGCTTCTCCCGGTCCCAGTCGGAATCGGTGTCTTCGATCTCCCGCTTGATCTGTGCGATGCGGCCCTTGACATCGGCCTCGCTACCCGCACCTTCGACGATTGTCGTCGTGTCCTTGGCAACGACGACCTTGCGGGCGCGGCCGAGAAGTGAGAGGTCGGTAGTCTCAAGCTTTAGGCCCACCTCTTCGGAGACGACCTGGCCACCGGTCAGGATGGCGATGTCCGCCAACATGGCCTTGCGACGGTCGCCGAACCCGGGGGCCTTGACCGCCGCGCTGGGGAACGTGCCCCGGAGCTTGTTGACGATCAACGTGGCCAATGCCTCGCCGTCGACGTCCTCGGCAATTAGCAGTAGTGGCTTGTTGGCCTGCATAACGCGCTCGAGCACTGCGATCAGGTCGTGCGCCGAGCTGATCTTCTGGTTGGCGATCAGGATGAAAGCGTCCTCCAGGACGACCTCCTGGCGGTCTTGGTCGGTCACGAAGTAGGGCGAGATGTAACCCTTGTCAAACTGCATGCCCTCGGTGAACTCCAGTTCGACACCAAAGGTGTTGGACTCTTCCACGGTCACCACGCCGTCCTTGCCGACCTTGTCAATGGCGTCCGAGATGACCTCGCCGATCGAGGGGTCGGCAGCCGAAATCGCGGCCACTTGGGCGATCTCTGCCTTGTCGTCGACCTCTTTCGACAGCACGCGGATGGACTCGACCACCGCGGCAACGGCCTTCTCGATGCCCCGCTTCAGCGCTATCGGGTTGGCCCCTGCCGCGACGTTACGCAGTCCTTCGCGGACCAAGGCCTGGGCCAGGACCGTTGCCGTGGTGGTACCGTCGCCCGCGACATCGTTGGTCTTGGTGGCCACTTCCTTCACGAGCTGGGCACCCATGTTCTCGAAGTGGTCGTCGAGCTCGATCTCCTTGGCGATGGTCACGCCGTCGTTGGTGATGGTCGGAGCACCCCAACGCTTGGCGATCACGACATTGCGGCCTTTGGGCCCGAGGGTCACCTTCACGGCATCGGCAAGCTTGTTCACGCCGTCCTCGAGGCCCCGGCGGGCATGCTCGTCAAAGCGCAGGTCCTTAGCCACTACTTCTTCACCTTGGCCAAGACGTCGCGGCTGTTCAGCACGAGCAGGTCCTCACCGTCAACGGTGACCTCAGTCCCGCCGTACTTGGAGTAAAGCACAGTGTCACCCACCTTGATGTCGAGGGGGATGAGCTCTCCGCTGCTGTCCGCACGACGGCCAGGGCCGACAGCCAGCACTTCACCCTGCTGGGGCTTTTCCTTGGCGGTGTCGGGAATGACGAGGCCCGACGCCGTCTTCTCTTCCGCCTCGTTGGGGCGGACAACGATTCGATCGTCGAGTGGCTGCAAGGTCATGATGTCGTCGCCTCCGTTGGCAATCTCTCAACCGGGTGCTCCGGTTAGCACTCTCACCGGACGAGTGCTAACGATAGCGTCCCTGGGGGCTTAGCACAAACCGTTCCTGAGGGCCGCTGCCAGGCCGCAGGTCGGCACCCCCCTTATCGGTGCGAGCGGGCCGGCACGCTAACCCTCGAGCTTCGCCGGATGGGCCAGGGCCTGGCGGAAGAATTCGACGCTGTTGAGCAGAAGGCTTTCAGTGACGTCCTCTCGCGACGCCACGTGGGTCACGCCCGGTAAGGGCAGGACGTTGTGCGTGCGCCCGGCAACCAGGAGCGCGCTCGACAACCGGAGCGTGTGCACGGCGAAGACATTGTCATCGGCGAAGCCGTGGACGATCAGCAGAGGGCGCTCCAGGCCGGGTGCCAGCGAAAGGAGGGACGAGCGCTCATAGGCCTCCAGCTCAGTCCCGGGATGCCCGAGGAAACGTTCCGTGTAATACGTGTCGTAGAAATGCCAATCAGTCACCGGCGCCCCGGCGACAGCGGCATGGAACACGTCAGGGCGGGCGAGCACGGCCAGAGCCGCCAAGTAACCACCAAAAGACCAGCCCTTGATCCCTACTCGCCCGAGGTCAAGTTCGGGGACTTGCTCAGCCGCCCCATGCAGGGCCTCCACCTGGTCTTCAAGCGGGGGATGAGCGAGGTCGCGGTACACGGTGCGCTCGAAGGCAGGCCCTCGACCCGGCGTACCACGGCCATCAGCGACGACAACGGCGAAACCCTGGTCGGCAATCCATTGAGCTTCCAGCCACAGAGATTTTGCCCGGAGCACCATCTGGTGCCCGGGGCCACCGTAAGGCGCCATGATGACCGGCAATTTGCCACCGGCATGACCGGTGGGGAGTACCACCGCGACGCTCAAATGGTGCTCACCGACCCTGAGGAACCGGACGGCCGGGTCAACGACCGGTGTCTCTGATTTGTCGACGAGGGTATGGGGCTCCGAGCCCTCGACCTCAACCCGTGCCCGCAACCCGTGCCAGCTCATGCTGCGGGAGATAGCCACCCTGGCCGGCCCCTCTGCGATAGCGCTGGACACACCCCTGGCGTCGGTCAATTGCCGAAGGCCTTCACCGGGCGACCAGGACCAGGCTTCCACCATCTCGGGCTCGGTGGAAGCCGTGAAGACGACGGAACGGCCGATCGTCGTGACATCTCTCACCTGCAGGCCGGGCGGCGTCACCATCTCGTCGCCGACCTTCAGTCGCCAAGTGTCCCCCTCGGGCGTAGCCCATACCAGCCGGCCGGCTTCCGACCAGGCCGGCAGGCCTGTAGGCCAGTCGACCCACGTCTCGTCCGTGGTCTCGGTAACGGTCGAAGTCGTCCCGTTGGTGGCGTCCACAGCGAGGACGGCACAAGCCTTGTGGTCCCTCTGTTCGACCAGGAGCAAGGGGGGGCCGTGCCGGCTCCAGTGAACGACAACCAGATAGGGGTACCTCTCGGAGTCCCAGTGCACCTGAGTGCGCCGGCCCGGTTTGGCAGCACCCCCTTCATGCGCACCCTCCTCGAGCAAGCCCCCTTCGCGAGCGCCCTGGTCGAAGGCAATGTCAATGAGCCAGAGACTGACTGCGGCATCGGCACTGCCGGCCACCGGGTAGCGGTGAGCCTGCGGGGCTGCCGAAGGCGTGGAGGGATCGGTGGTCCACCAGGTCGTCACCGCAGCATTGTCGACCCGAGCGGCAAGAACGGAGCTGCCATCAGGCGCCCACCAAAAACCCCTTGTCCGCCCCATCTCCTCGGCGGCAACGAACTCGGCCGCGCCCCACGTGACCTCGCCCTGCTCTTCAGCGAGGACAACGTACGCCCCGGTCCAGGCCGTGGGCACCAGGCAGAGTCGCGGCCCTGACAGGAAAGCCACCAGCCGGCCCGTCGGGTCGGGCCACGGGCTCACCACGCCGGGTGGCGTAGGCAATTCTACCGGTCCGCCGAAGCCGTCCTCCTCTTTGAGCGAGGCCCACCAAAGCCTGCCCCCCAACGAAAAGGTTGCCCGGGAGACCGCTTCGTCGCAGGCATAGCTGACGATGCCACGTGCCAGCTCCCGGTTGCGCTCGCGGCGGGCCCGTTCTTCGGCGGGAAGCTCTTCGTCCCCTGCCCCCAGGATGGCGGCCGCACTGGCCACCTCCGTCTCCGTCCTCGTGGCGGTCCGGTAAACCCACAGCGAGGTGACCGGGTCGACGCCCCCGGGGGAGCGCAGGAAGACGACGCGCTCACCGTCAGGAGAAATCGTGATATTGCGGGGCACGCCGAGCGAGAACCTGCGTGTACGCGCCTGCTGGCGGGGAAATTCGTGGGCTGGGCCTTCCATGAGAGAGGGCACTCTACACCCGTTCAGACCCACCGAAGGTGGAGGTTGGGGTCGACGGGGGCGTCAAGCGGTGTCGGACCGTCAGTCCTAAGGAGGTAGCAAGCTGTGGCACCGATCATGGCTGCATTGTCGGTGCACATCGCCCTCGAAGGGATGAAGGCCATGCGGCCGTCAGTTTGGCAAACCTTCTCTATTCGTTCCCGGAGGACGGCATTGGCGGCCACGCCTCCGCCTATGCATATCGCCTTGGCTTCCACCTCGGCGGCAGCCTTGCGAGTCTTGGTCACCAGGACGTCGACAACTGCCTCCTGGAAACTGGCGGCGACGTCGGCCAGATGGGCGTCGGGGTTCGCCCGCATGTAGCGGACTACGGATGTCTTCAAGCCGCTGAAAGAAAAATCGTAACCCTGGCCGGCCAGGCCCCGGGGGAAGGCGATCGCCTGTGGCCAGCCGTCGATGGCCACCCGCTCGATTGCCGGCCCGCCGGGGTAGCCGAGGCCGAGGAACCGGGCCACCTTGTCAAACGCCTCGCCAGCAGCGTCGTCTATGGTCTGACCAAGAAGGCGGTACTCGAAGCGGCGCGGGGCAGGGACACCCGTGACCGGGGCAGGGGTGACCTTCGCAGCGGCCTGCATGCAGACCAGCATCGTGTGGCCCCCGGAAACCAGCAGCACCACGGTAGGCAGGGAGAGGGAAGGGTCTTCGAGGAACGCAGCGTGAAGGTGGCCCTCCATGTGGTTCACGCCGACAAATGGCAAGCCCCAGGACCACGCATAGGCCTTCGCCGCGCTCACGCCCACGAGCAGCGCGCCCACAAGCCCGGGACCTACCGTGGCGGCGATGGCTCCGAGATCACCGGGGCCGGTGCCGGCCCGGGCCATGGCTTCGCAGACGACAGGGGCTAGGAGTTCGAGGTGGGCGCGGCTGGCGATTTCCGGCACGACGCCGCCAAAACTGGCGTGGATGGCCGTCTGACTGCTGACCACAGAGGCAAGCACCCGGTGCCCGTTTTCTACCACGGCGGCCGCAGTTTCATCGCAAGAAGTCTCTATGGCAAGCACCTTCAAAGCGAGTCCTCTATCGCTCTCAGCTGGTCCTGAACTTGCGGCGAAAGCAGTTCGTAGAGCCACATGACAAGGGCGTCTTCGTGCGTTTCGGGGTAGTAATTGCGCCTGACGCCGGCGATGACGAAACCGAAGTCCCTGTAGAGGGCTTGAGCAGCCAGGTTGCCCATGCGCACCTCGAGGGTCATGGCGGAGCAACTGCGCCGCGTCGCTTCCCGGGCCAGGTGGACGAGCAGGCGACTACCGAGGCCCTGGCGGCGCAACGACGGCGAGACCGCGATATTCGTCACGTGGGCCTCGTCCGCCACGAACATGAGCCCGGCGTACCCGGCCACCTTGCCTCCGGTCCTTAGCACTACGTAATAGCGGGAGTCGCCTTGAGACAGCTCGCCGGTGAACACGCCCAGCGACCACGGCTTTGGGTGAGCGTGATGCTCTATGCGCAGGACAGCAGGGAGGTGGCGCTTGCGCATCGGCCCAATCAACACGCGGGAGCTTCCCACTTCGGGAACACCTGTCCTCATGGCCCCAGCTTGGTCCCGAGAGGGGCCCAATCGGCTCCGCCGGCCCTCGCCGGCCCCACGCGGCCGCCAATCTGGTCCCAACCGATCCGCACATCCGCCTGACGCAGGTACAGCGGTGCGGGCAGCTCCGGTGGCCCTTCCCCACCCTGCCGACCACCGGCCAGGCGATCTTCGGCTAGGCGACCAGCCCCAAGCTCGGCTATCACGGCCGGCGACGGCCACCTATCGGCCGGGCCGGCGCTGTGTGCCCCGACCGCTTCGAATGGTTCCCGGTAACGCCAGGCCCCGTCTCCCACGGCAAGAGGTGCCGGGCTGAGGGTGGCAAGTTCACCAGCCACGTGTTCCGGGGTCGCCACCGCTGGAGGCCGCAACTCCTTCAGGACATTCCCGTCACCGCGGTACAGCGCCCAGTACACCTCGCCTCGGCGGGCGTCGACGATGGCGGCCACCAGCCCACGCCGGTGCCGGTGAGGGTGAGCGAGGGCTTCGAGGCTCGAGACGCCAACAGCGGGCAAGCCACGCGCAATGGCTATCGCCCCCGCCGTAGCCAGGCCTACCCGAAGGCCCGTGAACAAGCCGGGACCAATGTCAACGGCCACGCCATCGATGTCGCTGGGGGACAGCCCGGTCCAGCGGCACAGTCCGTCGACCGCGGGCATGAGCACCTCTGCATGGCGTGGCCCGGCCATGAGGGTGAACGACGCCAGCGGGGCACCGTCACTCCATAAGGCGCACCCGATGGACCGGGTGGCGGTCTCGATAGCCAATAGGGCCATCTGAACTAGGTGCCCACTGCAGAGGCCAAAGCGTCCATCCGTTCGTACCAGCTGGGACCTAAAGGATGGAAGCTCAGGCGCCGCGTACCGGCGTCGTCGGCGGTCGGGCCGGTGGCGGGGCCGGCGGCGGTGGCGGTCGGGCCGGCGTCGGCGGCGGTCGGGCCGGCTGTGGCCTCAAAGTCGATGGTTATACGCAGGCAGTCAGTGGCCAGGGCCGGGGCCGCAAGCTCCCCCCACTCGACGACGGCCGCCGCCCCCTCTTCGAGCAGCTCAGGAATGGCGAGGTCGATGACCTCTTGCAGTTGGTCGAGCCGCCAGACATCCGCGTGCAGCAGGTCCCAGCCACGGCTCGTGCGATAGCTGTGGACGAGCACGAAGGTGGGACTGGTCACCGGGCCCCCCACCCCCAGGGCCGCGGCCAATCCCTGGGTAAAGGTGGTCTTGCCAGCCCCGAGGTCACCGCCCAACAGGACGGTGTCGCCCGGGCGGAGCACCTGGGCCAGCGCGGCACCAAACCGCTTCATGTCGCTGGCGCCTGGGGCCAAGGCGACGAGAGTAGCCGAAGAGCCTGGGCCTTGCCGGTCCGGGCCATGGCGGTCCGGGCCTTGGCGGGCTGAATCTTGTGGGGCTGGCCCTGCTGACATGGCTACCTCGCCCGCACCCCGCGGAGCGCTTCTTTGGCCCTTACGAGGTCAGCCCGCATCTGGGCCACGACCTGGCCACCGCCCCGCAGAGCAGCTGAGGGATGAAAAGTGGGGACGAGGTGGCCGTCACGATAGGGGTAGACCCGCCCTCGTAGACGGCTTATGCCCTCGGTTGTCCCGAGAAGCAACTTCGTCGCGAAATTGCCGAGGGTCACAACAACCCTCGGGCTCATGAGCCCCAATTGCTTTTCGAGGAAGGGCCAGCAGGTGTCGATTTCTTCAGGGAGGGGGTCCCGGTTGCCAGGCGGGCGGCACTTGACGGTGTTTGTTATGTAGAAATCGTCCCGGGTAAGGCCCATCTCCTCCAGGACCAGGCGGTCCAACAACTGGCCGGAGCGGCCAACAAAGGGTAGGCCCTGGAGGTCCTCCTGCTCGCCCGGGCCCTCCCCAACGAACATCAGCTTGGTGCCCGCGTTGCCCGTCCCGAAGACGACATTGGTACGCCCCTCAGCCAACCGGCAGCGGGTGCATCGCGAGGCCTCCTGTGCCAACTCTTGCCAAGCGGCAATCGGGAACGGCGCTCGGACGAGGTCGCGACCTTCGCCCACAGGAGCAGGTAGCTTAGCGCTGCCAGCTCCGTCCCGTGAACGCGCGTGGCGGCCAGGCACGTGTTCTGGGCTGCGGTGCTGACCCTGGCCGCTTTTACGCGTTACGGTTCGTCGTCGTGGTAGACGCGGACGACAGGCGCGAGGTACGCGGCTGGTCCATGTACGCCTGGGCCAACCACGGCTGGGTGACGACCGTGGGAACCGTGTTGATCGGCCCCTGGCTCCTGACCCTTGCCACCCACCACGGGACAGACAGGACAGTACTCTTCCGCATCGGGCCACTGGTCCTGCACGCAGACGCCTACCCGTCGGCCGTCATCTCGACCGCCGCACTCCTTCAGCTGCTCGTGCTGCCGGCGATCGGTGCGATGGCCGACTCTGCCCGCTCACCGCGCCGGTGGGTCATGGCCGCCTGCCTGGCGGGCTCGGCCGTCGCTGCGCTCCTGGCGACTTCGTCGGGACGCGAATGGCTGTACGCGGGGTTGCTCTACCTGGGCGGGACTGTCATCTTCGGCGCTTCGGACATCGTGTACAACTCGTTCCTGCCCAAGATCGCATCGCCGCAACGGCGTGACACCGTGTCGAGCATGGGCTTTGCCTATGGCTACACGGGCGCGGGCGTGCTCCTGGCCATCGACCTCGCTTTCATTGACCTCCACAAGGCGCTCGGCATATCCAGGGCTGCCGCTGTCAGGGGCAGCTTCGTGTCCGCCGGGATCTGGTGGGCTGGTTTCGGAGTGTGGGCGCTCCGGAGGCTGCGCGACCGGCCACCCCCGGCACGAGGTTCAGTGGGAACACCCTGGCAGCGCCTCGCTCAGGCAGTGAACATGCTTCGCTCGCTGCCGTTCACGCGCCGCTACCTGGCGGCTTATTTGCTCTTCGCCGACGCCATCTCGGCAGTGATTAGCCTCTCCGCGACCTTCATCACCCACGAGCTCTTCCACAACAGCGCCTCGGCGGCCTCGGGGTTCCTGTTCGCCCTCATCCTGGCCATCCAGTTCATCGCCATGGGTGGGTCCCTGCTCTTCGGAAGGATCGCCTCCGTACTGGGGGCCAAACCGACGATCCTCATCGGCATCGTCGTGTGGTGCGCGATCATTGCCTACGCCTACGGCGATCTGCACACCAAGGCAGACGCTGTAGGCGTGGGCATCGCCATAGGTGTCGTTCTGGGAGGCACCCAGTCCCTGGCTCGCTCCCTCTATTCCCAGCTTGTGCCGACAGGGCTCGAAGCGACCTTCTTCGGCATCTTCGAAGTCGCCAACCAGGGGACATCGTGGATAGCCCCGCTGCTGTTCACGGTGGTCGTGGATGTCACCGGGTCGTTCCGCCAAGCGATCCTGTCGCTGATGGTGCTCTTCGTGGGCGGGGGGCTGCTTCTAGCTGCCACTAAGATCGGCCGCCCGGGCGGGAGTTCCGCTGAGGCCGCGCTTTGACCGTACCGAGGGCGCAATGTGCACGCAACCTCCAAATGCGATCTTGCGGAAGGGCGCTTTTGGAGTCTCCGTGCACGTTCCCAGCCATTTTGGTGATCGATGCCCCGGTTCTGAAAACACCTTCGGAGGTTTCAAGCACGCGCGGGGGCCTCAAGCCCGCGCGGGGCCTCAGGCAAACGCGGGGGCCTCAGGCACGCACGGTCCGGAGGCCGCGGCACGCCCTGGCACCCGGTGAAAGCCTGCCAGCAAAGCTCGCAGCCGCCCCCTTCGCCCCACCGTGCAGCCCTGTACTCAGACGTAGATGCGGGGCAGGCGGGGCGAGAGGGCGCACGTGACCTCGTAGGCGATAGTGCCGAGCCGCTCGGCCCACTCCCAGGGCGTGACCTCCTCGTCACCCTGGCGGCCCAACAGGACGACCTCGTCGCCACACTGCACGGCTGCTCCCGGCCCGCAGTCCACGAGGAGCTGGTCCATCGTCACTGCACCGGCCACGGGGTGGCGGCGGCCTCCGATCAGGACCTCGCCTCCGGCCTGGAACAGCTGGCGCGGGACTCCGTCGGCATAACCAACCGGGACGGTAGCGATCACGGATCTCTCGGGAAGCCGGTAACGAAGGCCGTAAGAGAGCCGCTCCCCTGCTTCTACCTCTTTCACGTACGAGACCGCCGCCTTCAAGGACAGTGCGGGACGGAGGCGACGGACCACCGGGTCGGACGCCAATGCAGGGGCAGGCGCCAGACCGTAAACCGCGATCCCGGGCCTCACCATCTGGTAACGGGCGCCGGGGTGGCAAAGAGCACCGGCCGAGTTGGCGGCGTGCAGCACCGGGGGCACGATGCCCTCGGCGGCGAGCGTGCGGACAACGGCGTTGAAGCGCGCGAGCTGATCTCCCGTGAAACTGCTTTCGGGCTCATCGGCAACGGCCAAGTGCGTGAACAGACCCTCCAAGCGAAGGGTGGGCTCAGCTGCCACAACTCGGGCAAGGTCGATGACGGCGTCCGGGGTGGCGCCGACCCGGTGCATACCCGTGTCTACTTTCAGGTGCACAGGTACTGGCCGGGGTACCGTGCCGAACTTTGCCGGTACATTGGCTTTGACTGCCTCGATCAGGGCCGACAAGCCCTTCCCGGTGTAGATGGAGGGGGTCAGGCCGTCCTCGACGACCAGGGACATGGCCTCCACCGGCGGCTCGGAAAGGATCAGCACCGGGACGTCGATGCCGGCTTGGCGCAGCTCGTGGCCCTCCTCAGCCAAGGCTACGCCGAGCTGGGCGGCCCCCCCGGCCAGGGCGGCCGACGCAACCCGCACCGCACCGTGACCATAACCGTGGGCTTTCACCACCGCGCAGATCCCAGCAGGGGCGACCACCTCACAAATGTGGGCGACGTTGGCCGTCACTGCGCCGAGGTCAACCTCCACCCAGGCCGGGCGCAGCCAGCCTGCCACTCGTCTGGCGGTGCTCAGCGGCCCGGTCACGCCAATTTCAGCGCTCAACTCTCACCCCCACCGCTCTCACAACCACCGCCGTCACCGGGCCACCGCCGTCACCGGGCCACCGCCGTCACCGGGCCACCGCCGACGAGCCCTGACAGCCATCCGGCGACGAGATCCGGAAGGTCGCTGGCAACCATTCCCTCGCCGTACCCGTGGCCAGCGGCTCGCCCGTGGGTGTGGGCGGCCAGCGCCGCCGCCTCAAAGGCGGGGACGCCCCTGGCGATAAAGGCGCCGATCACGCCCGAAAGTACGTCACCGGTGCCTGCCGTAGCCAGCCGCGAGCTGCCGGACGCCGACAGCAGCGCCTTCCCGTCTGGCGCGGCGACCACAGTGGTCGGGCCCTTCAGCAGCACAATGGCGCCCGTGCGGACGGAGGCGTCGCGGGCGGCAGCGAGGTGGTCGGGCCCGGGGGCGTGACCAGCCAGCCGCGTGAGCTCGCCCACGTGAGGCGTGATCACCGTCGGCTGGCGACGCCTGGCCACGATGACTCGCAACCCTTCGAGGGTGCCAATGGCGTTGAGGCCGTCAGCGTCCACTACGGCGGGCACAGGGGCGGAAGCGACAAGCAAGCCGACCTCCCCGCCGGGCAACCCATCCTGGGCATTCGCGTCCCCGGCGCCGCTGGCAGCAGGCCCAAGGCCAGGCCCGACGACCAGGGCTTTCACCCGGGATATGTCCTGGAGGACCTTGTCGTGCCAGCCCCGTTCGGGCACCTGCAAATGCACGAGCTCGCTGGGCGGGAGCGCCGCAGGGCTCACTCCGGGCATCGACAGGCGGACGTACCCGGCGCCCGCCCGCATTGCTGCCCTGCTGACCAACCATGGTGCGCCCGTCATGCCGGGCGAACCGGCCACTACCTGGACCGCGCTCTGCCATTTGTGGGCCCCACGAGGCCGGCGCGGAAGCGCTGCCAGCACATCGGAGTCCTCGACGAGCCAACACCTGGCGGTCGCGTCCACCAGCTGGCCGAGGCCGATATCAGCTAGTTCGACGTCGCCGGCCAAGACGGGACCGGCGCCAAACAACAGCCCCGGCTTCCAGGAGGCAAACGTCACGGTCGCCACGGCAGGCATCGCCCCCCCACCATCTGGCACCTCCCCTGTCAGGCCGTTCAAGCCCGAAGGGATGTCGACAGCCAGCACGGGCGAACGACCGGCCGTCGGGGGTGCGTAGGGGCGCCGCAAACCGGTCCCGTAGGCGGCGTCTATCACCAGGTCCACAGCCGGGAGTGCTTCACCCGGCCGGACATCCGCCGCTTCCAGGACCCGCACCCTCGCTCCGCGAGCAGCCAGGAGATCAGCGGCAACACGGCCATCTGCGCCGTTGTTACCCTTACCGGCGACAACGAGGAACGCCCTGGCATAGACGCCACCGAGCAAGCGCCCGGCGCGGCGCGCTACAGCGGCTCCAGCCCGTCCGACGAGCACGTCCACCGGCTCGGCCGCCTGCCCGTCGACCGCTGCCATCTCCGCGGGGCTGAGCACCGGGATCATGAGAGGGCCAGCACCACGGCCGCCGCGGTTGTCGAAGTGTGGGTCAACGACACGAACCAGCGCTGCACCGTGCGTTCGCAAGCGAGATGGGCGGCGCGACCGGACAGGACCAGGCGCGGTTCGCCTGTCGACTGGCGCTGGACCTCCACTTCGGAGAATGCAAAAGCTCCCAGGCCCACACCCAGTGCCTTCATCACTGCCTCCTTCGCCGCGAAACGGGCGGCCAACGACGGGGCCGGGTCGGCCAGCGTGCCGGCGTACATCAGCTCGGCCTGGGTGAAAAGCCGCTCCCGCAGAGCCGGGCGACGGGCGAGAGCCCCGGCAAAGCGGGGAATGTCGACCAGGTCAAGGCCGATGCCGAACAGCACACCGCCTTTTGCCGTCGCGCGCGATGGCGCTCTCAGCAATGCGCCCGGTGGCTGGTTGGTTGGCGCTGGAGCACTCACAGGAGGCCGTTCAAGGGGCCCAGTGGCGGGCGAGCACGACGACCGGCTCGGTCAACAGGTCGATAATGGGCACACTAGCCAACACTTCGTCGTCGAAACGAGGGCGGATCTCTGTCACCGCGTCCACCAGGGCCGTGTAACGCCCCTGGTACGCCTGCAGCACCGACTTGGCCAGCCCGGAGCCGAGGTAATCGGCAAAGCGAGCGTGCAATAGCGTGAGCCCGGTGACCTGGCCTTCCTTGACCTCGGGGACCATGACGCCAGTCCTCGAGTCGTGCAGGCCGCGGAACACGGTGACTTCCCTCTTTTCGGCCACCCGGTGTTTGGTACCTCGGAGCGTGTTGTCACTCGCCGTCCGGGAGGCGATGCCGAGGGCGATCCCACCGCGGTCGGCGACGCTTATCGTGGCCCCCTCCAGGGCCGTCGGGCTGTTGGGGTCGCCCAAGTTTTCGATGTGGTAGCGCGTGTAGCCCAGGACCTCTTCTATGGCGGGGCCCAGAGCAGCGAGCGTGCGGAGGGCTCGGTAGCCGAACGACTCGATTGCAGCGCCGCCAGCCAGTGCTGCTACCACCAGTTTGGCCCGCACCAGCGCGTCCTCGCTGCGTGAAATGCCTACGGTGACTGTCTTGGCCTGGTGTTTTATGGCATCGATGGGGCGGGTCAACTCGTCGATGGCAACGCCAAGGACACCGACGAGGTCCGACGCTATGGCGCTTGGCGTGCCTATCTTGCCCATTTCTGCCTCGTAGCGCTCGACCGGGAGCGCCCCCGTCGCATAGCGCAACAAAGACGCCAGTCGGGCAGCCGTTGAGGCGTTGAGATGGCCGTCGTATGCCCCAGCACGCAGGCCTGCAAGAGCCGTGGCGGCAGCGGGCTCCAACGCCGGCGCCAGTTCGTCCAGGGCCAAGCTCCGGCCGTCATCCCTGCCCGCATACTCGAGCAACGCCCGCGCTTCGCGCAACGGCCGAGCCTGCCCGTCTATGGAAAGGGCAGCCTCGTAGCCGAAGATGTGGCCGACCATCGCGGCCAGCACAAAGGCAAGCTCAGGGTGGCACGCTGGGACCCCGATGACGTCTACGGAGGGGTGGAAAAGCCCCTCCTGGCCCTCAGGCACTATCACCACGGGCGCCGCCTTATGGGCACGGAATATGCCCACCTCTTTGGCGATGTCATGGGCATTGGGACCGCTCATGCTGGCGGCACACACGATTATGAGCGGCTCAGCGGAAAGGTCTATGTGCTTCTTGTCCTCCACGCTGTCGAGGGCGATCGCTTTGTAACAGAGTTCTGACAGCTTTATGCGCACCTCAGCGGCCGCGACCCGATCAGGGCCGCTGCCCACGACCGCCCACGACCGCCGGGACGGTGCCAGCGCGGAGGCCACTCTGGCGACCTGTGGCCTCTTTGCAAGCACTTTTTGCATCAATGACGGCAGTTCCCGCAGGGCGGCGAGTACCTCGTCCCTCCCCGGTGCCCGGCCGACGCCGGCGACCTCTGCCAGTCCCACGGCAAGAAGGTGGCCGGCCGCCACCTGAGAATAGAAGGCCTTAGTAGACGCCACCGACATCTCGACGTCCCGCCCATCAGAGGTGTACAGGACGCCGTGCGACTTTTGCACGAGGTCACTGTTACGCCGGTTCACTATCGACACGACATGCGCGCCCCGCGCCCGGACCAGGTCTACCGTCCGGTTGGTGTCGGTAGTGGTCCCCGACTGGCTGATAGCCACGACCAAGGTCGCCGACATGTCGTCTGCCAGACCGGTCCCGGTCGGCCCCCAGCCCGACAGTTCTGTCGCCGGCATGGCCTCGACAGCCATACCGGGAAGGGCCCGGGCGATGGCCGCCGCCACCGCTTGGCCCGCGACGGCGGCAGTGCCCTGGCCTATAACCAGAGTGCGCTGGATCAGGCCCGCGGATAATGCCTGGCGCAACGGCCCGGGTATGACGTCCTCGCCAAGGCAGGCGACCAGGCGCCCGTCCCCTCCCACAACTAGCTTCCCGCGCAAGGTCTTCCGCACGGACAGCGGCGACTCCGAGATCTCCTTCAACAGGAAATGCCTGAACCCGCGTCGGTCGACATCCCTCGTCGTTACTTCGGCAACCTTCACCTCACTTGGCGCGACGGGCAGCTCCCCCCCGTCGTAGCGACGCCGGGTTATCCCGGCCAGCGTCCCGGCGCCATCGCGGCTGCACACCACGACCTGCCCGCCGCCTTCGCCGTCCATCCGCAAATAGCGATCGGTCTCCTCCACCAGGCCGTAGGGCTCGCTCGCGACAACGAAGGCATCTTCGGCCAAGCCGATGTTCAAGCTCTGGCCGCTGCCGCGAAGAGCGAGCAGGAGCTCACCGGGCAAACGTGAGACGTTGGCGGCGATCCCGACCGAGCCTTCGAAGCGGCCGACGGCATGCCTGAACGCCTCCGCCGGCGAAGCATCGCCGGCAGCGAGGTACCGGGAAACGAGCGTCGGGACGAGCTTGGCGTCAGTGGTGACCTCCATCGGGACCGTCACGCGCTCGGTGCTGAGCAGTTCGGTGTAATTGTCGATGTCCCCGTTGAGGGCAGCGATGACATAAGGGCCTGGCGAGCCGGGCGCGGCCTCTTCGGAGTTGAGCGGGTGCGCGTTCGCTTGTGAAATGAGGCCTACGCTGGCCCAACGGGTATGGGCCACCACTGTGGCCGTCACTCCTGGCGAGGCCAGGGCCAGCGCCAGCAAGGGGTCAGTCACAAGAGCCCGGCGTAGGGCGGCGACGTTGTCACCGAGCTCACCGATCTCCGCAGCCGCCTTGTACACAATCGAAAGGCAGCCATCGGCCAGACGCGCCCCCAGGGAAGTGAACAGTGGGTCTTGTGCCCTTGCCCCCAATAGGGCCTGCACATCGCGCGAACCGAAATCGAGCCCATGGTCTGCCAGCATCAGGTGCAGGCCGGCAGAATCGCGGCCCCTGACCTCCAGGCGATCGAGAGACCTGAAGACCACGTAGACCGCCCACAACACACCGAGGGCGCCGGCACCAGGTGCCTGCCCCGGCTCGACCAGTCCGAGAGCCTGCGCCAGCTCGGAGACGCCGCTGGCGGCAGCCAGCCGGTCGTGGCCTAGCGCCCAGACAGCGTCCCGCAGCTTGACCACCGCGGCATTGACTTCTTCCAACTGGTCGGTGCTCATCGGCACCGAACCAGCGTCAAGGGCCGCCTCGAAACCGGAAACGAGGGCTTCTATCTCGCTGGCACCCCGCTCCAGGTCGGCCACGGCGGAGCTATTGGTCAACATGCAAACAAGGCCGGGAACACCCCGCAACGACGCGTCGAGCTCCGTCAGGCTCCCTGTTGCGCCACCAAGGACGGCGAGCTTGTCGGCGAGGCTGGTGCTCGCCGTGAGAGAGGCGAGCTGCGCCCGGGCACAAGCGAAACTTTCCTCGACTTCACGCGCAGCCGGAGGCCGGCGCAACGACGGCCGCGCCAAGACGGCGACTATGCCACACATACGCAAGAGCGTAGCCTCGGCCTGCCCGCAGCCCTACAGGACAGGCAGGGGAACCCTCCCTAGGGCTCGACCGGGGCACCCAGAGCGGTGCGAAGGGCGCTGACAAGACGGTCGGCAACGGCTTCGGCCTCCTCCTGGCTCGGGGCTTCGACCATAACCCGGACCAGGGGTTCCGTGCCGCTCGGACGCAGGAGGACGCGGCCGTGCTCGCCGAGCTGACGCTCAGTCCTGTTGACCTCCTCCCAAACCGTGACCGCCCCAGCTAAGCCATCACGATCGATCACAGCGACATTGCGCAGCACCTGGGGCAAGCGTTGGAGGGCGGCGGCCGCCAGTTCGCCCAGGGACGACTCCCGCCTGGCAACGAGGTCGGCCAGCAGCAGGCCAGACAGCACGCCGTCACCGGTCGTTGCCAGGGAACGGAAGACGATGTGGCCCGACTGCTCACCGCCCAGCGCCCACCCATTGGCGTCGAGAGCCTCGAGCACGTAGCGGTCGCCCACGGCCACGGTGTGAACCTTCACTCCGGCGGCCGTCATAGCCTGATGGAACCCGAGATTGGTCATGACCGTCACCACAACCGTCCCCCCGGTAAGAAGGCCCCTTACGGACAGGTCGGTGGCAAAGAGCGCCAGGAGGCGGTCACCGTCCACCAAGCTGCCCGCAGAGTCGACTGCGATGACCCGGTCGGCGTCCCCGTCAAAGGCCAGCCCGAGGTCGGCGCCCTGGGACGCGACCGTCTCAGCCAGGTGCCGCGGGTCGGTCGAACCACACCCGTCGTTGATGTTGGTGCCATTCGGGCTCGCGGCCAGGACAGCGACCACGTCGGCGCCAGCAGCAGCGAAGACCGCTGGCGCGCTGGCGAAAGCGGCGCCGTTGGCGCAGTCCAGGGCCACGCGCAGTCCGCCCAAGCGGCGGCCGGCCAGGCAATCGAGCACACGGCGTTCGTAGCGCCCAAGGGCACCGGGATCCGTGCCCAGGGAGCCGACCCCGGCGCCGGTGGGCACATCGCGGTCCCGTGGCCCGTAGGCAAGGTCAGGCCTCGCGAGCACCGTTTCGAGTTCCGCCTCAAGAGCCTTTTCGACTTCGTCCGAAAGCTTGACGCCCCCAGCGGAGAAGAACTTGACGCCATTGTCCCAGTAGGGGTTGTGCGACGCCGAAATGACCGCAGCCGGGGAAGCCTGTTCCATGGAAAGGAACGCCACTGCGGGCGTCGGCAGGACGCCGACATCGACCACGTCGGCACCTTCGCTGGCCAACCCTGCCGACAACGCGGCCTGGAGCAAGGGGCCAGAGCGACGAGTATCGCGCCCGACCACGAACCTCCGCCCTCTCGTACCGCCGAGGACGCGCGCCGCTGCTCGACCGAGCGCAAGCACGAGTTCGGGGCTCAGCTCGCTGTTAGCCAGACCTCTTACGCCGTCGGTGCCGAAGCGCAGCATCCTGACCTATCGAGAAGGGTGCTCAGCGCTTGGAGTACTGAGGTGCCTTGCGGGCCTTCTTGAGGCCGTACTTCTTCTGCTCCTTCTCCCGCGGGTCACGGGTGAGGAAGCCGGCACGCTTCAGTGGTTGACGTAGTTCAGGCTCGAGGAGCGACAAGGCCCGAGCGATACCGAGGCGCAGCGCCCCTGCCTGGCCGGAAATGCCGCCGCCGTCCATGGTGGCATCGATGTCGTAGTCAGTCGCCTTGTCAACAACGCGCAAAGGCTCGGTAAGCACCATGCGGTGGGTGGCAGAGGGAAAGTAGTCCTCGACCGCCCGGCCATTGACCAGGATCGTCCCGTTGCCAGAGCGCAGGCGGACGCGCGCGATGGCGGCTTTGCGCCGTCCTGTGGACTGGACTAGGGGTTTGGGCACTGGCCGTCTTCTCCTCTCGGCTGTCTGGCTCGTCGCGGTTTGTCGGTGATGTCGTAACTGGCTCAGTCGAACGGTCCGGCTGCTCCAGGCGGTCAGGCCACCCGATGGGCCGAGTGGTCGAGCGCCCATGGCTTGGGCATCTGAGCCGCGTGCTTGTGTTCGGGACCAGCGTAGACCTTGAGCTTACGGAGCATCTGCCGGCCCAGTGGGCCCTTCGGCAACATACCCCTCACTGCTATGCGCACGACCTCTTCCGGCCGCTTGGCCATAAGTTCGCTGTAAGAGCGAGACCTCATGCCCCCGGGATAGCCCGAGTAGTTGTAGTGGAACTTCTTGTCACCCTTGCCGGCGGTCATGACGAGCTGGGCGGCGTTGATGACAATGACGTGGTCGCCGGTGTCCATGTGAGGAGCGAACGTGGGCTTGTGCTTGCCACGCAAGACACGGGCGACTTCCGTGGCCAAGCGGCCAAGGACGGCGCCTGAGGCGTCAACCTCGTACCAGACGCGTTCGATTTCGGCGGCTTTCGGAGTGTAGGTGCGCACGGGCCCACCAGCATACCCGGCCCGCGCCGAAAGGGCCAAGCGGGCAGCGCCGCCGCCGCTCAGCACCGGTTCGCAGGGTCGGCCGGCGTTCCGCGAGGACAACACCGGACGGCTGCCCGCCGAGAACCGTGGGTTAACTGTTCGGCCCACCTGCCGCCATTGGAACGGGTTCAGGTACCATGCGCATCGCCGGGCCAGGCCAGGTGTACTAGGTTTGCCTAGCCTACTTTATTCGGAATGCCGAGAACGCTCAACGTGGGGGCCAAGTGCAGGAGTTGCTTGCCAACGTCATCCATTGGGGGTCACCGAGTGGTGCCACCCAGCAGGACCACAGCGTCCTGCAGTTGTGGGACGTCACTTACTACATCGCCGTTCCCCTCGGCGCCATCGTCATCGGCCTGATCATCTGGTGCGCAGTGCGTTACAGGGAGCGGCCGGGGCAAGAACGCATACCCCGCCAGGTCCAGTACCACATCCCTCTGGAGGTCCTGTACACGCTCATCCCCGTGATCCTCGTCGGCGTGCTGTTCGCCTACACGTACCGGGCGGAGAACGCCATCGACAGCTTGGCGGCACACCCGGCCTACACCATCCGCGTCGACGCCTTCCAGTGGGGGTGGCGCTTCACCTACCCGACCGGGTACGAGGTCCTGGGCAGTGTGGCGACCGAACCCAGCATCAACAGTACGGACCTCCCCGTCCTGACACTGCCGGCTGGCGAGACGGTGGAAATTGACCTGTTCTCCGACGACGTCAACCACTCGTTCTACGTGCCGGCGTTCCTGTTCAAACGGGACGCCATACAGGGGATCAACAACTCGTTCGACCTCAACATCGACCCCAGCGTCGCCGGGCAACGCTTCATCGGCGAGTGCACACAGTTCTGCGGTGTTTACCACCCTTACATGCGCTTCTGGGTCCAGGTGGTCAGCGAGAACAACTTCAAGGCGTTCCTCTCCAGCCATCACGGGTTGAGCACCACTCAAGCGGAGGGCAGCTAGACAATGAACCTGATCGAGGACCCCGGCCCGAGCCTCGAGCACCTTGAGCGGCGCCTGACGGAGGTCGGCCCGGGGCCCAAGTCCAAGGGCTTGCTCGCCTACGTGACAAGCACCGATCACAAGCAGATCGGGATCAACTACATGGTGACTAGCTTCATCATGTTCTTGGTCGCTGGCCTCATGGCAGTGCTCATGCGCGTCCAGTTGGCGGTGCCCAACAACAACTTCATGAGCCTGGGCACCTATGCCCAGCTCTTCACGATGCACGGCAGCATCATGCTGTTCCTGTTCCTGGGGCCGTTCGGCTTCGGGCTTGCCAACTACCTGGTGCCGTTGCAGATCGGCGCACCGGACATGGCCTTCCCTCGCTTCAACGCCTTTTCGTACTGGCTGTTCCTTGGTGGCTGCGTCACCATGTGCTCCAGCTTCCTCTCCTCCTCAGGAGCCGCCGACTGGGGCTGGTTCGCCTACGCGCCGCTCACCGAGGTCATCCATTCGCCCGGGATCGGGGGCGACCTCTGGATCGTGGGAGTGGCCCTGGCCGGTTTCTCCGGGATTTTCACCGCGGTCAACGTGATCACCACGGTCTTCACCCTGCGGGCGCCCGGGATGGTCATGTTCCGCATGCCCATCTTCTGCTGGAACCAGCTCGTCACCGCTTTCCTCGTGTTGCTCGCCTTCCCAGTGCTCACTGCGGCCATCGTCTTGTTGTGGGCGGACCGCCACATGGGGACCCATTTCTTCGATCCCACCCACGGCGGCCAGCCCATCTTGTGGCAGAACCTGTTCTGGTTCTTCGGTCACCCGGAGGTGTACATCCTCGCCCTCCCGTTCTTCGGGATCGCGACTGAGATCATCGCCACCTTTTCCCGCAAGCCGGTCTTCGGCTACAAGGGCATGGTGTTCGCGACGCTGTCGATCGGCGGCCTGTCGATGGGCGTGTGGGCACACCATATGTACACCACGGGCGCAGTCCTGTTGCCGTTCTTTGCCATCCTGACCCTGCTGATCTCGGTGCCGACAGGCATCAAGTTCTTCAACTGGATCGGCACGATGTTCCGGGGCTCTGTCAGGCTCGAGTCGCCCATGCTGTTCGCGCTCGGCTTCCTGGTGTGCTTCCTGCTCGGTGGTTTCACCGGCATCATGCTCGCGGAACCGCCCCTGGACTTCCAGTTGCACGACACGTACTTCGTCGTGGCCCACTTCCACTACGTGCTATTCGGCGGGTCCGTTTTTGCCGCGTTCGGGGGCATCCACTACTGGTTCCCCAAGTTCACCGGCAAGAAGCTTGATGAGCGGTTGGGGAAGATCACCTTCGTCATCATGTTCATCGGGTTCAACCTGACCTTTTTCCCGCAACACGATCTCGGGCTGCGAGGGATGCAGCGGCGCATCGCGGTATACCCGAGCGGCCAGGGGTGGGACTTCCTCAACATGCTGTCGTCTATCGGTGCGTTTATCCTTGCCTTTTCCATCCTGCCGTTCTTGGTAAACGTCTGGGTAACAATGCGGAACGGCAAGAAGGTCGGGCCCAACCCTTGGGATGCCATGACGTTGGAGTGGGCTACCGAATCACCACCGGCCGAGCACAACTTCGAATTCCTGCCCCCCATCCGCTCTGAGAGGCCAGTTTGGGACCTCAACCACCCTGAGCACAGCACCGTCCCTCACGGCCGGCACGCCCGAGAACTTGCTCTTCCCTCCTCCAGTGCCGGTGCCGGTGCGGGTGCCAGTGCCAGCGCCAGTGCCATTGCCGGTGCGGGTGCCAGTGCCAGTGCCGGTGCCGGTGCGGGGGACAGCGGGTTGCCCCCTGGCCCCGGGCCCGGCAACGGCGATGGCGATGGCGCGACCCACCAGGACCGGGGCGATGATCGTACGGGAGGGATCTGAACATGAAGCACGAGTGGCACCTGGCTCTCGGCACAGCTGTCTTCCTGGGCATCATTGCCACCATTTACTGGGCCTGGAGCGGGGAGTACTCCGGGACCGTCATGCTCGCCTTCGGCGGCTGCGCCTACGCCATCATGTTCGGCTTCGTTCTCTTGCAATTCCTGCGCCGGAACCGCATCCCCAGGGCCGAGGACCGAAGTGACGCCGACCCCGAGGACGGTGAGGGGGAGATCGCGTTCTTTCCTGCCAACAGCATCTGGCCCGTAGCCATGGGCCTCGGTGCCGTCAGCTTGGCCGTTGGGCTCGCCTTCGGCAAGTGGTTCTGGGCGATCGGCGGTATCCTTCTCTTCGGCGCAATCGTCGGCTTCGCCGTTGAAGCCGAGTCTCGTTAGACACCCTCTTCCCGGGCCCGCCCGCACCGCGCGAGCCCAGCACTCGATCGCAGCGGGGTCTCGTTTGGAGCATCCCTCAGGGGAACGGCTCCGACCGTTATTGTCCAACCAGCAGGGGTTAGGTGGAGGGTCTCGGGACCTTCCTCGAAAGCAGAGGAGTGGGTATGGCGCGAAAGTTTCTTGCCGAGTTGCTCGGCACGGCACTGCTGGTGTTCTTTGCCGTGGGCGTGGCCACTCTCATGTTCGGGTTCAAGTTCGACGGCGGGAGCGTTGCCGCCGGCGTAGTGGCAACCGCCCTTACGTTCGGGTTGGTGCTTCTCAGCCTGGCCTACGTTCTGGGCCCTATTTCGGGCTGTCACGTCAACCCGGCCGTCACGCTCGGAGCGGTGCTGTGCAACCGCATCACTCCTGTGGAAGCGGTGGGGTACTGGATTGCGCAGTTCGTCGGCGGGATCCTCGGCGCCCTGGTGCTGTGGGCACTGTTCTCGCAGTCGCCGATGTACTCCAAGTCAACCCAGGGACTGGGCGCGGACGGCTATGGCAACGCCTCGATGGTCCACATCAGCACCGGCGGAGCTTTCCTAGCCGAAGTCGTGCTCACGGCTCTGTTCGTATTCGCTGTCCTCGGGGTGACGCGCAAGGCCGCCAACGCGGCGACGGCTGGCGTCGTCATCGGCCTGACTCTGACGGTTGTCCACCTGATCGGCATCCCGATCACCGGGACCTCGGTCAACCCGGCAAGAAGCCTTGGGCCGGCGCTCATCCTGGGAGGCACGGCTCTCAACCAGGTGTGGCTGTTTATCGTGGCGCCGCTTGTGGGCGGCGCCGTGGCCGCCATCCTGCACCGCGGCTTGTACCCAAGGAGTGCGGACACCGAGACGACCTCCGCCCACGCGGTAAGACCGGCGCCCTGAGCGGCGGCCCCAATGATCACGTCGTGCCACCCTACGACGTGACAGGCAGCGTGCGACCCCAGGGCCCCCGTTGCCACCGCGCAGAGCATGTTGTCCTCGCTCACGGACCCTCCGCGGGACATGCCCAGTGTGACGACGCTGGCGAAGTACGTTGCCCTCGCGCACGGGCCCTCCAAACGCTATTCGCCCAAGGGCGCATCTGGAGGCTCCGTGCGCGGATCTCGCCTGCTTGGTGACCCATGTGGTTTTCCCAAGAACGCGTTTGTAGGTTTCAGGCGCGTCCCGACGCAGCGTTGCGGGCCAAAGCGGACGCCAGGCGCTCGCACAGTTCGGCGGGGCTGAGACTGTCAAAGCGCACTCGTTTTTCTCTGGAAGTTACCCCGCTGGTCAACATGAGGCCACAGGCTGCCACCCCAAGCTCCTGGGCCAGGAGGCGTAGCACAGCCTCGTTTGCCTTCCCCGAAACGGCAGGTGCCCGCACCCTCACCTTCAGAGACCTTCCATGAACGCCGGCCAAGCCCTCCCGCGCCGCGCCAGGCTCTACGTGGGCCCGCAAGACGGTGCCCCGCTTCCCCGCCTCGACCAGGTCTGCCAGCTTGGCGCCCGGCGGCTCTCCAGCCTCTTTTCCCTCCTCAACAGGAGTCATTCGGCCGCTTCGGCGAGCGCCTCCGTCAGGCGCGGACAGACGACGCAGCTCTGGACGATACCGGTCACCCTGCGGCCCGGCGGCGACCGCCAGGGCAATCACCAATACGAGCCCGGCCAGTTGGCTGCCGCCGAGCCCGCCCCCGATGACAATCATATTGGTCACCCGCTTGAGCGGCCTGTTCTCATTCCTCGGTCGGGACGCTGGGCTGGGCGACCTCGGTCTCCGCCACTGTGCCCACCACCTGCTGGGCGGGGTTGACGACGGTCCCGACAGCGGGCCCTTCCTCTAGGGCGCCGGCGGTCTCACTCTGAGCAGCTAGGGCCGGGCGAGCAGGCGTGCTCAGTTCGGCCGCCACCTGACCAGCTACAGGCAGGCCCATCTGGCTCCGCATGGCGTCCAGGCGTTGCTGGGCCTCCATGTTGACGCTCGTTTGCTCGATCTCGAGCATGCGCGCTTCAACGGTCTGGCCTGACAACTCCGCGGTGCCTAGCGCCCTGGCGTACTGGGCCTCGATCTTGGCCCGGACGTCATCGAACGTGGGGACGTCCTGGCCGACGGTCTGGGAAAGACTGGTCATAGCCGAGTTGAGCTGTTCTTGCATGCGCGCCTGGTCCAGTTGCGACAGCAACTTCTGGCGGTCGGCCAGCTTCTGCTGCAGCGCGTTGGCGTTTTGCTGGACAGCAGTCTTCGCCTGCTGAGCCGCCTGCGTCGCCTGTAGGTGCATCTGCTTCAGGTCGTCGACGCGCTTTTCGGTGACGATCAGCCGGTTGGCAAAAGCCTCCGCCGTCTGGTTGTACTCGGTCGCCTTGGCTGTATCGCCCCGAGTGGCGGCGTCATTGGCCATCGACAGGGCCTGGCGGGTCGAGCTGCTGATCTTCTCGAGCTCGAGCATGGAGCGGTTCAGCTGGAGTTCTGTCTGTTTTTGGTTGGCGATCACGCTCGCCGCTTGCTCGACGAGGCGCCGATGCTGCTCCTGAGCCTCGCCCATAGCCTGCTCCAGTTGCACCTTGGGGTCGGCGGTCTCCTCGAACCGGCCCGAAAGCTTGGCTGTGAGGTACTTCCACCTGCGGCGAATGACGTTCCACATGCCCATACATGCTAGAACCACGGCAGCCCCGGGGCTACTTCCACTCCGGCGCCCCGTTGCACAGTCGTGAGCCAGTCGCTAAGGGCCCGGCAACTCAGCCAGGGGGCAGGGCCCCGCCTGGCAACTCAGCCAGGGGGCAGGGCCCCGCCCGGCAAATCGTCAGCCTCGCCGCGCGGGGTCGTAGCAATTATGCTTTTGGCCTCGTCCAAGGCCCCTGCCAGAGACGTGAGCTCCGCCGAAAGATTGCCCAGGTCGGCGCCGGCCGCGCCGGTAGTGGCGACCAACTCGCCGGCCGCGGCCACGAGGCCTTCCAGTTGGGTGCACAGGACCGAGAGCCGGGCGGATATCTGTGTACTCACAGCTTCGGTGTGCCGCAAAGAACGCAACTCGGCGGCCAGGGCATCCTCGCGGCCACCGAGCATTGCCCGCTCAGCCCCCTCGGTCTGGCGCAGCGCGCTCTGGACATCACTGAGTTCCTGGGTCACCTTCGCCACCCGGCCCGGCGGACCGCCCAGAGCGGCCCCGCTGCGGGCCAGGGCCCACTGCTCCTCGACGGCGGCGTCAACCTTGGGCACGGCACCAGCCAGGTAGCCTGCCACGGGGCCAGGCGAGCAATCCCGAGCCAATTGGCGGAACCGCTTGCGTGCCTCGAGAGCCCTGGTTGTGTAGCTGCGCCACGGCTCCGGCACGGACCACGGGTCTATGCGGCCCAGGTGCCGGCGCTCCCGTCGGCGCAGGGCGCGGTGCCGGCTTACTGCCGCCCACGCCACCCGGGCCCCGTACCCGATGGCCCCGAACACCAGGGCGACCGCCAGCCCCAAGTGCCCTGCCTCCCCGATCGCAACGCCGGCTCCGGCCAATACGATGGCGGTAGGGGACGTCGCCGCTCGGGCGACGCTTGGCAAGCGGTTGTCAGGCGGCTTCTCGAGCACGCTTCAGAGGCTACGCCTCCGGCAGTGGCCCCAGCAGGCGCGTTGCGGGCCCACAAAACAAACTGGTAAACAAGTGGCAGAGTGAGGTCCGAAATCGGGAAGTCGCCCAGCGGGAACCGTCGATGAGAGCCTCGATAATTGCGTGACAAACTGCGTGGACCAAGGGCCGTACTGGCCTCCCTGTTGGCTCTCTCATGGATGGTCGCGCCAGCCGGGACAGCGACGGCCAGCGCAGCCAGTGCTCCGGGAGGCTTGGCTCGGTCCCGCTTCGTCCAGGAATGGCAGGCCGGTCCTTTTGCACAGGACGAGGGACAACCGATCGCGCAATCCTCGCCGATGGTGGCGACCCTCGATGGCACCGGGCCGTCGGTGGTGGTTGGCGACCGGTCTGGCTACTTGTACGCCTACCACCTCTCTGACGGTTCTGCGGTACCCGGGTGGCCCGTTTACGACGGCGGGGCGCCCATCGATTCAACTCCGTCGGCGTCGCCCCTAGCTGGGGGCAGCCTGGACGCTGTTTTCGTCGGCACCGGCAACGCGCAGTACCCCAACCCCGGTGGCTACCAGGCCTACGGCCCCGACGGGTCCAGCCTGTGGAACACGCGGGTGCACAACCCTGCCGCCGATCCTCATCAGGGCTCGGGAGTGCAGGCCTCGCTCACGGTGACCAACCTGCTCGGCGCCACCGGCGTCTTCGCCGGCTCATTGGGCCAGGAGTTCTACGCCCTCAAGGCGAGCAATGGCAATGCCCTGGTGGGATGGCCCTTCTTCAGCGCTGACAGCGTTTTCTCAACTGCGGCGGCGGGGGACCTCTACGGCACTGGGCAGACCGAATTGGTGGTCGGCGGATCGTCAACAACGGGCTTCGCCCTCGGGAAGTGGTACTACAAGGGCGGGCACCTGCGGATCCTCAGCCAGCACGGCGGCCTCATATGCCAATACGACGTGAACCAACAGGTCGATTCCTCACCGGCGATCGGCGGCTTCCTGGCCGGGGGAGCCACGGGCATCGCTATCGGGACAGGCTCCTACTATGCGGGAGCTACCGACAGCAATGTCCTCTACGCCTTCGGGACGACCTGCCAGCTTGAATGGTCCGACACCCTCGATGGCTTTACCGGCTCGAGCCCGGCGCTGGCCGACGTGGAGGGCAACGGTTCGCTAGACGTGGTCGAGGGCACAGACAACGGGGCCACCGGGTCCGTCTGGGTCATTGACGGCGCCACGGGGAGCGTGGTCTGGGACCACAGCGTTGTCGGCCGCGTGATCGGCAGCGTCGTGACCGCCGACCTCACCGGGCTCGGCTACCAGGACCTCCTCGTCCCCACTACACATGGTGTCGAGGTTCTCGACGGCAAGGAGGGCGCCGAGGTGACGGTTCTGGGCTCAACATTGGGTTTCCAGAACTCGCCCCTGGTGACGGCAGACCCCGACGGCACGATAGGTATCACCATCGCCGGCTACGACGGCGACAACCGGGGCGTAATCCTTCACTACGAGATAAAGGGCAGCAACGGCACCGAGGCGATCGGCGCCGGATCTTGGCCGATGTTCCATCACGACCCGCAGCTGACCGGAGCCGCGAGCGGATTGCCGGTGGCCGGCAGCATCCAACCCTGCAACGTGCCATCCGGTGTCAACGTCGGTTATGACCTGGTCTCGGCCAGCGGGACAGTATTCAACTTCGGGCAACCCCTGTGCGGGTCGCCCAGCCCCGGCGAGCTGACCGCCCCGGTGGCCGGCATCGCCATGGCCCCGGGCATCGGCGGCTACTGGTTGGCGTCCGCGAACGGAGGGGTAGCCGGCTTCGGAGCCGCCCAGGTATTCGGGTCGATGAGTGGTCAACGCCTCAATGCGCCGATCGTCGGGATCGCCGCCACCCCCGACGGGCGGGGCTACTGGCTCGTAGCTGCTGACGGCGGCGTCTTCGCCTACGGGGATGCCCGTTACATGGGGTCAATGGGAGGGCGCCGGCTGAACGCCCCGATCGTCGGGATGGCCGCTAGCCCCGACGGGCAGGGCTACTGGCTGGTAGCCAAAGACGGCGGGGTCTTCAGCTTCGGGGACCCCCGGTTCCATGGGAACGAGGTCGGCCAGCACCTGAACGCCCCCGTAGTTGGCATCACCGCTGACCTGGCCACCGGCGGGTACCGGGTGGTCGCCGCCGATGGCGGCGTCTTCGCCTTCCAGGCGTCCTTCAAGGGTTCGGCCGCTTCGCGAAGACTGGCGCAACCCATTGTCGGCATGGTGGCTACCGCCGATGGAGGCGGCTACTGGCTGGTGGCCGCTGACGGCAGCGTCTTCGCCTACGGGGACGCCCCCTTTGTTGGGTCCGTAGGCAGTCAGCGCCTGACCAGCCCGATCACCGGGGTCGGCGGGGACTGAGGGACCGCCAACAGGCGCCTTCGCGCCAGCAAGGGGTACCGTTGTACATGACCATGCTTGCCGAGCTGGGCCAGCGGGCCAAGCGAGCCAGCTTGGCCCTCGCGCTGGCGTCGAGCGAGGCTAAGGACGCGGCTCTCGCGGCTGGCGCAGACATGCTCTCCCATCGCAGCGAGGACATCCTGGCTGCCAATGCGGCTGACGTCGAACGTGCCGAGGCTTCGGGCGTCTCGGCAACGGTCGTCGACCGGCTCCGGCTTTCCCGGGCGCGTATAACTTCGATGGCATCCGGGCTTCGCCAGGTAGCGGGGCTCCCTGACCCCGTCGGCGAAGTGGTCGAAGGGTGGGTGCGCCCCAACGGTTTGAGGATCGAGAAGGTGCGCGTGCCGCTGGGGGTCGTCGCCATCATCTACGAAAACCGGCCCAACGTGACCAGCGATGCCGCGGGATTGTGCCTGAAGGCGGGCAATGCCGCCTTTTTGCGGGGCAGTTCAGCAGCCCTGGCGTCCAACCAGGCAATCGCCGCCGCGCTCAGGGAAGGTTTCGCCAAGACGGGGCTCCCCGATGACAGCCTCGTCCTGGTGGAGGACACGAGCTACGAGTCGGCCCGGGAATTCATGCGCCTGCGGGGGATTATCGACTGTCTTGTCCCCAGAGGTGGGCCGTCCCTCATACAGGCGGTCCTGGAGAACGCCACCGTTCCGTATGTGATCGATGGCGACGGCAACTGCCACCTGTACGTCGATGCCTCCGCTGACCTCGAAATGGCGATCTCGCTGCTGGTCAACGGCAAAACCCAGCGGCCCAGCGTCTGCAACGCCACCGAGTCCCTGATCGTGCACAGTGATGTCGCTGCCCGGTTCCTGCCCGCCGCGGCGCGCGCGTTGGAGAACGTGAAGCTGGTCGGCGACGCCAGGGCGCGCCAGCTGGTGGCTTCGATCGAACCTGCTACGGAAGAGGACTGGGGAAAGGAGTACCTGGATCTCGTGCTCAGCGTGCGCGTCGTGGACGACTTGGACGCGGCCATCGCCCACGTCCAGCGTTACGGCAGTGGCCACACGGAGGCGATCGTCACCCGTGACCTCGAGTCAGCACAGCGCTTCGCACGCGAAGTCGACGCCGCGGCGGTCATCGTGAATGCCTCGACTCGCTTTACCGACGGCGAGCAATTTGGTTTCGGGGCCGAGATCGGCATAAGCACCCAGAAATTGCACGCCCGTGGCCCCATGGGCCTGCGGGAGTTGACCACGACAAAGTACATCGTGACTGGTAACGGCCAGATCCGTCACTGAGGGACCACCGGGTGCCACGGGCGGATATCCCGGGCGCCGCCAACCGGTCGGCCCCTAAGATGGCCAGATGACGACGACAAGCACCCCGAACAGCCGCTTCGAGAGCCCGCACGCCGTCAACCAGTCGCTGCGGGGAGTCGGCTACCTGGCGGATGAAGGCATCGCCGCAGTCGTGTTCCTGGCTGACCGGTTGGGCAAACCGGTCCTCGTCGAGGGCCCCGCCGGCACGGGCAAGACCCAGTTGGCCAAGTCGGTGGCAGAAATGACGGGGTCCAGGCTCATCCGCCTGCAATGCTACGAGGGGCTGGACGAATCCAAAGCCCTCTACGAGTGGAACTACAAGAAACAGCTCCTGCGCATCCAGGCCGAGCGGGTGACCAAGGAGGGCGAGACCTGGGAGGAGATCGAGGAAGACATATTCTCCGAGCCCTTCTTGATGCCTCGCCCCTTGCTGGAGGCGATCAGGGCCACTGACCCCGTGGTACTCCTTATAGACGAGGTCGACCGGGTCGAGGTCGAAACGGAGGCCCTGCTGCTGGAAGTCCTTTCGGATTACCAGGTTTCGGTGCCCGAGATGGGCACGGTCAAGGCAAACCAGGTCCCCTTGGTTTTCCTCACCTCCAATAACACCCGTGAACTTTCCGAAGCGCTGAAGCGCCGCTGCCTTTTCTTGCACCTCGACTACCCCACAGTCGAGCGCGAACGAGAGATCGTGCTCACCAAGGTGGAAGGGATTGAAGAATCCCTGGCCGACCAGGTGGTGCGCACCGTGAAGCTCATCCGGGTGCTGGAGCTCAAAAAAGCGCCATCCGTTTCAGAAACTCTCGACTGGGCCAGGACGCTCGTTCTGCTGGGCGTCTCCCACCTGGACACGGCCACGGCCAGAGAAACGCTTCACGTGCTCCTGAAGCACAGCGGTGACATCGACCGGGCGGCAAAGGAGCTGGTGGCGGTACGAGAATGACCGAGACGGCCGAGGTGCTTCTCGGCGAGGGACTGCTCGGTGTCTTCTCGGACTTCATCGACGAGCTCCGGGCCGGCGGCGTGCCGGTGAGCACGACCGAGGTGCTCGACGCCATGGAGGCCTTGCGCCACCTCCCTATCGAGGACCGCCAGGCGACAAAGCTCGGGCTGGCAGCGGCCCTGGTGAAGCAGGAGGGGCACTGGCGCACCTTTGAGACGCTCTTCGAACTGTACTTCTCCTTGCAAGCCCAGGGCCTCGGCACCATGACAGGAGATGGCGTCGGCGGAGAGGTGACAAACCTCGGGGACGAGCAGGGGCTCACCGCCTCCGAGTTGGCCGAACTCGCCTACAAAGCGCTGATGGAAGGTGACCCGGAACTGATGGCCGCCTTGGCCCGGGGGGCAGTAGACCGCTATGCCGACATCGATCCCGGGCGTCCGGTCGGCGGCAGCTACTACGTCTTTAGGACCCTCCGACAGCTCCAGGTCGACGCCCTCCTGGCGCGGCTGCTGGCGACCGCCGACCAGGCAGGGGGGCTGGACGGCCTCGTACAGGCCAACGACTACCGCCAACGGCTGGGACTGTTGCGCGACGAGGTCGAAGCAGAGGTGCACCGTAGGCTCGTCGCCGACCGCGGCGCCAAAGCGGTGGCGCGGGCACTGCGCCGGCCGTTGCCCGAAGACGTCGACTTCATGCACCTGGGCAAGGACGAACTGGCCACCCTCCAACGTACGGTCCAGCCCTTGGCCCGAAAACTCGCGGTCCATCTAGCGCGCAAGCGCCGCCAGCGCCGGGACGGCCGCCTCGACTTCCGGGCCACCATGAGGCGTTCCCTGTCCACCGGCGGGGCCCCGGTGGAACCGCGCTTCAAGGCCCCGCACCGTTCCAAACCGGAGCTGTGGGTGCTGGCCGATATCTCCGGCTCGGTGGCAGCCTTCGCCCGTTTCACCTTGCAGCTGGTGTACGCGCTGTCGTCGCAGTTCTCACGTACCCGCGCCTGGGCTTTCATCGACGGCGTGGACGAAGTGACGGACTTCTTGAGGCGCGCCGACGACATGGCGCACGCCGTTCATTGCATAAACACGCAGGCTGATGTGATCTGGGCCGAGGGCCACTCCGACTACGGCCATGCCCTGTCCGACTTCGTCGAGCGCTGGGGCAGGGAGCTGACAGCCCGGACCACGGTCCTCGTGCTGGGGGACGCGCGCAACAATTACCATGCCGTCCAGACCTGGGCCATGGCCGAACTGGCCCGGCGTTCCCGCCATGTCTGGTGGCTCAACCCCGAGCCGCGCGCCTACTGGGACACCGGCGACTCGGTCCTAGCGCAGTACGGGGCCCATTGCACCGGCGTGCACGAGTGCCGCAACCTCCGCCAGCTGCGCCACTTTGTCGAAGAGATGCCCTAGGCGCCGACGCGGGACCGCCGAGGCAGACAGCGCCCGACGAATAGCGGCGGACAGGCAGGTCCAGGTACGTCGAGGCGGAAATGGCGCTAGCCTTGTGATGACGACGACCAGCACAGGAGGCGCCACAAATGGTCCTGCTCAGCCGTGAATTCATAGCCGTCCCGGATGACCGCAAGAACCAGATCGTCTTCAAATGGCCGGACGTGAGGATCCGCAAGTTCACCCGGGCAATCGTCGATGCCGATGAGCTCGCCTTGTTCATCAACACCGGCCAGGTCGTCGGCACCATGGGGCCGGGGCGGCACCAGATCGACGCCCAGGAGTTGCCATTCCTCGGCATGTTCATCGACGCGGCTACCGGCGGCAACGCCTACCGGGCGGAGCTGTACTTCGTCGGCACCAGGGAGTACCCCGGTTTTACCTTTGGTGGCCGAATTGACGACGTCCAGGACCCCCAGACAGGCATGATCGTCACCCTGCGGGTCTTCGGGGACTATTCGCTGCAGGTGAAGGACCCCGCCGCTCTTATCACGAACCTCGTGGGCACGGTGGACGTGGAAAACAACGAGCGCGTCGCCGGCTGGGTGAGCGACCAGCTCCTGAAGGTGATGCGTACGGCGGTGACGACCCAGATTGTGCGTAACGGCTGGCCCATCCTCGGCTTGTCGGCCTACACGCCCGACATCGAGAAGGCGGTCATCGAAGCGGGCAACAACCAACTGGTGACCTACGGCGTAGCCCTGGTGCGAATGGGTAACTTCGACGTCAACCTGTCCGAGGCTGATGAGGCGCAGCTAAAGAACCTGGCCAAGGACACCGCCTACAGCCGCCTGGCCGGAGGCTTCAACCAGTACGCGGCGGGCGAGATGGCCCTCGGGGCCGGGCAAGGCATGGCCAAGGGCGGGGGCGGCGACTCAGGAGCGTTCATGGCTGTAGGCCTGGGCCTCGGAGGGCAACTGGCAGGTGGAGTCGGTGGCCAGGGATTCGCGGGTCAGCCTGGCCCCGTCCCGCCGCCGGCGCCTGGGTTCGCCGGTGGCGGCGCGGGTTTTGCCCCCGGTGCAACTCCCGCTGCCAGCGCGCCCGCGGCCCCTCCTGCCACGGTTACCTGCCCGGGATGCCAGAGCGCGCAGCCTGCGGGTGCCAAGTTCTGCGCCCTGTGCGGTGCGGGCCTGCCCGCCCCGGCCGGCCATTGCAGCGCGTGTGGTACTGACAATGCTCCCGGTGCGCGCTTTTGCGCCAACTGCGGCCAGGCGGTCGGGCCCAAGGCCGCGCAATGCCCGTCGTGCGGCGCGGAGGCGGCACCGGGTACGCGCTTCTGTGCTTCGTGCGGTACGGCCATAGCGCCCGCGACAGTCCCTCCACCCCCAGCTCCGGGCCAGGGCGGCTCGCCGGCCTGAGGAGCCTGAGCATGGCGCCAGGAGCCTAGCGGCCATGACCGTACTCGTCGGCTTGGTCCCGCTTGTCGGGAGATCTGGTGGCAGCGTCCTGATCGCCACTAGCAGCAGCGCCGGGGCTACTACGGCATTGATCCTCGCCGTGATGGTCGTGGCCATGTTGTTGCGTTCCCGCCGCGGTCGGTTCGGCAACGGTCCGTGGGGCGGAGGCCGTGGGCCGTGGGGTGGAGGCGGCGGGCCGTGGGGTGGTCGCGGGCAACAGGGCACGGGTTGGCCTGGGTCAGGCCAGGCAGGACCGCCGCCGGGCCCGGGAGGGACCGCTCCCCAGAGCCCCGGCCCTACAGCTGGAGGCGACGCCGGCTGGACAGCGGGGGGAGGACCGGCAGGCGGCGGTTGGGCTGCCGGCGGAGGCGGGGATGCCGGGATCCCGTCTCGCGGTGGGCATGGCGCGGGCGGACGGCTCACGGGGGCGGGTGGGCCGCTACCCGGGGAGGACAACCAGGACTGGATGCAAGACCAACGACCTGCTGCAGCCAGTATCCCCGGTGAGCTGTTCCCGGAGGCCCATGCCCGTGCGGTTCAGGCAGCTAGCCCGGTGGATGTCGGCTTGGCTGCCATCAAGGCTCACGACCCCAACTTCGAACTCGAGCAGTTCACACAGCAAGTGCAGCTGGCGTTCTTCATCGTCGAACAAGCCTGGAGCGAGCGCAAACCTGAGATGGCCCGCAAGGTCATGGCGGACGGGCTTTGGCAAACGCATCGTACCCAGGTGCAGGGTTATGTCGACGGGCACAAGCGCAACATGCTCGACTCGCTGACCGTTTCCAACATATGGCCGGTGGCGGCCCACTCCGATCAGCATTTCGACACCATCACGGTACGCGTAGTCGCCGCTTGCGCTGACTACGACATCGACGACCGGACAGGCCATGTCTTGAGAGGCGACAAGGAAGTGAGGCCATGGGAGGAGGACTGGACCTTCCAGCGTTCTTCGAGCGCGGAGACCAAGGCCGGCGGGAGCACTCTGGGTTCGAGGTGCCCAAACTGTGGGGCACCGCTCGAGGTCGATCTGGCTGGGACGTGCTTGTATTGCAAAGCCTCGATTATGTCGGGCGAGTATGACTGGGTGCTGGCGAGGATCTCCCAGGTCGGCTAGCGCCTATGGATTGGGCAGCGTCGTTGCTGGGTCGGCCGGTGTCGTTGCGGGATTGGGCAGCGTCGTTGCGGGGCCGGCCGGTGTCGTTGCGGGATTGGGCAGCGTCGTTGCTGGGCCGGCCGGTGTCGTTGCGGGATTGGGCAGCGTCGTTGCTGGGCCGGCCGGTGTCGTTGCGGGATTGGGCAACGTCGTTGCGGGATCGACCGGGTTCACCTCAGGCCCGGCCACAGTCATGACCGGCTCCTGCAGACCCACCTTCTGCAGTTGTGCCTGAAGCGCCCAATCCAGCATCTCCCTGTAGACAGACAGGATCTCGTAGCCATAGGCAGGGTTGGAGGCCCACACACCCGACAGGGCCATCCAGGTCGTGCAGCAGCCTTCTATGCCAAAGCTCGCGGTCGAACCCCCAGAAAAGCTCGTCAACTGGGGAGGCGTCGCGTATTCGCTCAGGAGCTCTAGCTGAGTCATCACCCCGTCCATGGGAGAGGGGAAGCTCCAGCCGTGCTTGCAGGAGTCGCAGGCACCTATGCCGGCAAAATTGTTGAAGCTGCTCTTGTCCTGCCCACCCTTCGGGAAGGCGAAATAGCCAGTCTCGACCACGGATTGGGCAAAGGAGATGTCGGCTCTGACGCCGGTCCGTCGACCTGCCTTTATGTAGTCGTTGACGAGCCTGGTGAACGGAATAGTGATGTTGGCCACGGCGCCGGTCGAATCGAACCAGCCCTCGATCTGAGAAGGGGACAGGAACGACGGCCCCATGACGGTCGGCCCAAGCTTGGCAAGGACCGCGGGAGTGCTTTGGTCCGGGCCGACGCCAGCGCCGGGCACGGTGGGCCCGGCGGTGGTACTGACAGCACCAAGGGGACCAGCGCCGGCGGTGCTCGGGTTAACCCCGGCAGGAGCCGGCAGCGTGGAGGCTGGCAGCGTGGAGGCTGGCAGCGTGGAGGCTGGCAGCGTGGAGGCCGGCAGCGTGGCAGCGGGCTGAGCTGTGGACCTGCCGCCACCGACAACGGCTCGATCACCGTGACGATTGACTTCCTTGCCACGTGGCACCAGTGCCCCGGCCGACAGGGTAGATTTCCCATCCGACAAGGCAAGCTTCCCTTCCAGCCGGGTAAGTTCCTTCAGTGGCTGAGCCGGTGCCTGTCCGGGAATGGTTGCCCAATAGAGGGCGTCCTGCAGCGCCCTGCGAGAGACGGCCACCTGCGCCTTGGCGATCGCGAAACGCCGCTTGGTTGCCGTCGTCCCCGCATACGTGGAGGCAACGAGCACACGGGTGGCGTGCAGGTGGTGCCGGGCCACCGCCAGAGCCCCTTCGGCCCCGTCGAGGTCGGCCGTGGTGTCGGTGGCGGCAACCTCGCCGAGCTGCACCTCGTCGACCTCCCTCTCCCTGGCCTGGAGGTCGGTGCCCTGTTGGGCCGACTGACCGGTGTACTCGGCAATACCGAGTTCCGTAAGTGCCTGGCGGTACAGGTTGACCTTGTCGGTAACGGCCACGACGACAGCAACGACCGTACGCTCCCTGGCTTTGGCTTCGTCCCAAAAGACGATGGCCTGGCGGAGAGCGCCCGCCGCGACCGCAGAACGCGCCCGGGCATCGCGCAAGTAGGACTGGGCGTCTGCGTAAACCGTGAGGCTGCGTATTTGCCGCTCGTCAGATATCAGGGCCTGGAGCAGGGCACCTGTCCCGGTCGGCAACTCGGCGGGGCTCGCCTTCCCTGCCTCGGGAGTAGAACTACCGTCCTTGGCCAGAGCGGTCCCGGCACCGGGACCAGGCACCGTCGTTGTGGTGGAGCTGCCTGTCGTTGTGGTGGAGCTGCTTGTCGTTGTGGCGGGACTGCCCGTCGTTGCGGCGGGACCGACCGACCTGGCAGTCGAGTTGGCAACCGGGCCGGCGAAGTTGACAGCTCTTAGTGCTGATGCCAACAAGGGCGTCGAACCGACCGCCAAGGACATTCCCAATAGCGCCGTGATCAGCACGCTGCCGCGCGCGGCTCGCGCCGCTACCCGGGCATAACGGCCAAAGCAATGGCAACGATGAGTGTGGCAGCTAGGCATGGCATCCGGTCGCTCGTCCCTCTGTTCGGCCCCGGCCCGCTAGAACGGCCCGCCGGGGCACCGGACGGGGGAACTCGCTATCGGAACAATCGGCACGATCGGCACCAGACCAAAGTGCCGGTTACTCCGCGGCAGACTGCCCCCACCGTACCACTAGCTTCTGACACTCAGATTTGAAGCGTCCACTTCGTCGTGGAGACCGCACTCCATCTTGGCCGAGCCAGTCCAGCGACCAGCACGCATGTCCTCGCCCGGGACCACGGGCCTGGTGCACGGCCAGCAACCGATCGACGGGTAACCTTTGCTGAGCAAGGGGTTGACGGGCACGTCGTGGTCGGCGATGTAACCCTGGACGTCCAGGTCAGTCCAATTGGCCAGGGGATTGACCTTGAATAGGCCGCGACGGTCGCGCGTCACGATCGGAGCCTGACGCCGAGTAGTGGCCTCCTGGCGGCGAAGTCCGCTCATCCAGGCCAGCTTGCCGGCCAGCGCCCGCTCTAGCTGGCCGACCTTGAACGTGCCGCAGCAGTTGACCGGGTCAGCCTTCCACAGCGGGACCTGGGCCGCGGGTGGCGTCAAGATGCGCAGGTTGAGGCCATAGCGGTGCCTTACGTGATCGAGCGTTTCGAGCGTCTCTGGGAAGTGATAGCCCGTGTCGATGAAGACGACCTCGATGGCAGGCTCGACCTTCGTAGCGACGTCGATGAGGACAGCGTCCGTCATAGACGCTGTCAAGCACAGGTGGGGATGGAAGCGCTCCACTGCCCATCTGACGATCTCGCCCGCCGATACGGTCTCGAACTTCGCGTTGAGCTCAGCAAGAACCTCGTCTGTTAGGTCTTCCGTTCTGGGGACGTCAAGCAAGGCCACTACTCTACCTTTCCACGACCGCCAGGTGGTTTATGCACCTGCGCACTCGCCCATACCGACGTCGGCCACGTACGGACCGGTTTCGTCGAAATCAATGTAGTAGTCCGGCCGCTCTTGTGGAGAGGGCCAATGGTCCAGATCTGCGAGGTCGGCGACAAGACCTTTGGCCCCCCGGCCCGGCACAGCCAGGCTGGCGCTGACCATAGATACCGTTGCTGAGCCGGAAGAGCCTGAACTCGTCCTCTTCGAGGCGGCCCGCCAGGTATGCCTCCAGCATCCGGTCGAATTTGACGATGTCGGCTTCCAGGCCTGCGGAGGTGTCCCGGGTCAGGATGGCGGTAGCCATCGTCCCTATTGTACTATTCTCGATCGATTTAGTCAACTTTTACTTGACTGTCGTACGAAGGGGAAAGTCGAAGGGACGGCTGTCCTATCGTCGCCGGCGGTTGGGGCGTTTACCCAGCTCGGAGCAGCTCGGCGACCCGGAAGGCCAGGTCCAGGGACTGACGAGCGTTGAGCCTCGGGTCACAGGTCGTGGTGTACCTGAGTTCCAGGTCGTCCTCGACGATCTCCTCCGCACCGCCGAGGCACTCGGTAACGCTGTCGCCCGTGAGTTCTACGTGGACACCCCCAGGCCACGTGCCAGTCTGGCGGCATGCGGCGAAGAAACCTGAAACCTCAGTGAGGACGTCGTCAAAGTGGCGCGTCTTGCGCCCGCCCTCGGATACAAACGTGTTGCCATGCATTGGGTCGCATGTCCACACGACGGGGTGGCCGGAGACATGAACGGCCCGCTGCAATGCAGGCAGTAACTTCTCCACTCTCTTGGCGCCCATCCGCGTGATGAGGGTCAAGCGGCCTGGCTCTCGGTCGGGGTCCAGAACGTTGCACAAAGCCACCAGCTCGTCGGGCGTGGCCGCGGGGCCGATCTTGGCCGCTACCGGGTTGTTGATCCCGGCAAGAAAATGGAGATGGGCACCGCCCGGCTGGCGCGTGCGCTCCCCACACCACAACAGGTGGGCGGCTGTGTCGTACCAGCCTCCCGTGAGGGAGTCCTTGCGAGTGAGGGCTTCCTCGTACCCGAGGATCAGAGCTTCGTGGCTGGTGTAGAAGTCGACCTGGTGCAAGGCCTCGGAGGCCTTGAGGTCGATGCCACAGGCGGCCATGAACCGTAGCGCCCGTTCGATCTCGCCGGCAATAGCTTCGTAACGCTGGCCCTCACGGCTGGACGCCACGAATTCCTGGTTCCACATGTGGATCTGCGCCAGATCGGCAAAACCTCCCTTGGTGAAGGCCCGCAAGAGGTTGAGTGTGGAAGCGGACTGGTGATAGGCGGCAATCAGGCGGCTGGGGTCCGGGCGGCGAGCTTCCGGCGTCGGAGCGTCGTCATTGACGATGTGCCCACGGAAAACGGGCATGTCGATGCCATCAACGGTCTCACACGTTGACGAACGTGGCTTGGCGAACTGGCCGGCGATGCGGCCGACCTTGACCACCGGCGTCCCTGTGCCGTAAGTCAGGATGACCGCCATCTGGAGCACCACCTTGAGCTTGTCCCTTATGCTGTCAGCGGTGAAGTCATAGAACGACTCGGCGCAGTCACCAGCCTGGAGTAGGAACGCCCGGCCGCCGGCTACCTCCGCGAGCGCCGTCCGCAGGGCACGCGCCTCGCCGGCGAAAACAAGGGGCGGCAGCGTAGAAAGAACTTTCAGGCTCTGTTCGAGTGCATGCTCATCGGGCCATTCCGGCTGCTGCTCCGCCGGGCGACTGCGCCACGACGTGGGCGTCCATTGGTTCACGGAATTAACCGTGGCAGGCGAGGCCGCCGAGAGCAAGTCGTTTTGTCGCCCGTTGACCGGGGCAGGCGGTCCCACCCGCCCGGGCGGCTAGGTTACAGGTAAGTGACGGAGCGAATCGGCATCTTCGGGGGCACGTTCGACCCCATTCACATCGGGCACCTGGTGGCTGCGGTCAACGCCCGCCAGGACCTCGGGCTCGATCGCGTCGTGCTGATGGTGGCTAACATCCCTTGGCAGAAGGTCGGAGCCCGCCAGGTGACACCCGCTGAAGACCGCTTCGAAATGGTGAGGGCGGCTGTGGCTGGAGTAGCCGGGCTCGAAGCGAGCCGGCTGGAGATCGACCGAGGTGGGCCGTCTTACACCGCAGACACCGTTTCCCAATTGGCGGCAATGCACCTCGGTGCCGAGCTGTTCGTGATCGTCGGCTGGGACGTGAGCACCGACCTGGGCTCATGGGAACGCCTGGACGAGGTACGGGAGATGGCCAGCCTGATAGTGGTGAACCGCCCTGGGACGCCCCCGCCTGTAGGGCTGCTGGAAGAGGGCTGGCGGCTGGCAGAGGTATCGGTGCCGAACCTGGAGATCTCCAGCACCGACTTGAGGGCGAGGGTAGCCAGCGGCCGTCCCCTCGATTACCTCGTCCCTGAGCCCGCAGTCCGTGTCATCCGTGAGCGCGGGCTGTACGCTGTAAGTGGATGACAACTGCTCTCGGGGACCAGCCGGAGCCAGGCGTCGCGGCGATCACACACGGCGCGCGGCACCGGCGCTTGGACCGGCGCAAGCGGACCGCCGAGAAGGTCTTGGCCGTCTTGTTGTTGTTCGCGGCGTTTGCCGTGACAGTGGTCCTGCTCGGGTTGCAATGGCTCTCCAACCAGGGCAACGCGTCCGCCGCGTCCGTTCTGACGAGCCAAACCCTACACACCAGTGAGGTGCGACCTTCTTGACCCTCGCCCCCAATGCTCCTGGAGCTTGGGAGGGCACTGGTGCCGTCACCGGGGGCCTTAGCGCAGACCGGACGCGGGATCGTTGCGCAGTAGCGGCAAGGGCAGCCTCCTCGAAGTTGGGTCGCGACATTGTCGTGCTCAGTGTCGAGAAACTGCTCGGGCTAACTGACGCTTTTGTGATCACGGATGGCACCAACCCTCGCCAAGTGCGCACGATAAGTGAAGAAGTCGAGCGCCAGCTGAAGCTGGCTGGCAACCGGGGCCCCCTCTGCGTAGAGGGCCTCGACGACGCCCGTTGGGTCCTTATGGACTACGGGGACTTCGTCGTCCACGTGTTCCTCGACGAAGTGCGCCGGTTTTACGACCTTGAGCATCTTTGGGGCGACGCTCCCCGCTGGGATTGGGACGACCGCGCCGGGGCACTGGTAGGTGCGCCTTCCGGCATCATGGCCTTGACTTAGGGCCCGCTTTAGCTTAACTCACTGAGCGAACCAAGCCCTCTGCTTTTGCTTGTCTTTCGGTCGTCCTTACCTGGACTTCTGTGATTGCGACTGGTTCAGCCCGGCCCGGGGGCCGAACTTCATTTTTGGTGCTGCCGACCCGACACAACTGAGTGCCTTCAGGCACGAACCTGAGGAGAGCAGAATGCCACACACAACATCCGGTGCCCCGGACGCGGGCCGGTCGCTAATGACAAGGCGAAGGCTGCTCGGTACCCGAACGGCGCGCTTTGTGCTCTGCGCAAGCCTGGCCGCTGGCCTTGCTTTGACAGCGATGCCCGGAGGCGTGTCTTCAGCGATGCCCACTGGCAGTCGCGTAGTCGCATCCGACAGGCATGGGGCCCCAGGCGGGACCAACGGCGGGTCGCCCTGCGGCCAGAGGGTTGGCAATCCGGGCGGCTACGGCTGGTCAAGCACGACCACCACGACCGTTCCGACGACCAGTACTTCGACGACCAGTACTTCGACGACCAGTACTTCGACGACCAGTACTTCGACGACCAGTACTTCGACGACCAGCGCGAACTCACTCAGCGTTGTCAGCAACGGTCGTCGTCTGGCTGAACCGGGCCGGTCGAGCGGTTGGGCCCGCAGCCGGGGCAGGCCCCGCGGTGGTCAGGGCGACAGGGACGCGAAGTGCCCTCCATGCCCGCAGAGCCCTACAGCCACTCATGGCGGCTGGGGCAGTTGGGGCTCTACTACAACAAGTTCGACTACTACCACCTCGGCGGCGACCACGACAGGCTCGGGCAGCTCTGACAGCACGTCCAATGCCAGCGGCGCCTGGACCGGGAGTCCCACCTGGACCGGGAGTTCCGGGTGCAAGGCTCCGCCGGCTCGTGGGCGTCCAGGCAGAGGTTTGCCGCGCGGCCATCGTCGCGGCGGCAGTGGCCAGGGCCGCAGTGGCCAGGGCGGCAGTGGCCAGGGCCGCAGTGGCCAGGGCGGCAGTGGCCAGGGCGGCAGTGGCCAGGGCGGCAGTGACCAGGGCGGCGGCCAGGGCGGCAGTGGCCAGGGCGGCGGCCAGGGCGGCAGTGGCCAGGGCGGCGGCCAGGGCGGCAGTGGCCAGGGCGGCGGGAGCTGGGGCGGCGGCCAGGGCGGCAGTGGCCAGGGCGGCAGTGGCCAGGGCGGCAGTGGCCAAGGCGGCAGTGGCCAGGGCGGCGGGAGCTGGGGCGGCGGGAGCTGGGGCGGCGCCACAAGCACCACCACAACTACCAGTGAGCCCGGGTCGCAGAGCTGATCTGACTCTAACCGGCCCCTCACGACCGGCACGGAAGAACGAGCAGGAAACAAAGGCGGGGTGCCCTGGTGGGCACCCCGCTTCTCACATTTCGACCCCTAAGCGGCCAAGCAACTGGGCCTTATTGAACGCCGTCTCCTAGGCGCTCTGTATCTTGATCTCGATGTCCACACCGGCGGGCAACTCGATCCGCTGGAGGGAGTCCACCGTCTTGGACGTGTGCTCGACAATGTCGAGAAGCCTCTTATGCACTCGCATCTCGAAGTGCTCGCGACTGTCCTTGTACTTGTGCGGGCTGCGGATTACCGTGTAGCGGCGGATCTCCGTGGGCAATGGGACGGGGCCTCGGACCTTGGCCTGCGTGCGTAGAACCGTCTCTACGATCTTCTTGGTCGACTGGTCAATGACCTCATGGTCATAGGCCTTGAGCCGAATCCGTATGCGTTGCCTGGCACCTTCAGCCACGAGAGCTCTCCGTCCCCGGTTCCACTTGATGACCTCTGCTCACTTTATGATCTTGGTGACGCGGCCAGACGCTACGGTGCGGCCACCTTCGCGGATGGCGAAGCGCAAGCCTTCGTCCATAGCGATCGGCTTCTGCAGCTCGACTGTCATCGTCACGTTGTCGCCCGGCATAACCATTTCGGTGCCCTCGGGAAGTGTGATAGTGCCGGTCACGTCAGTGGTACGGAAATAGAACTGAGGCCGGTAGTTGGTGAAGAACGGCTTGTGGCGACCACCCTCGGCCTTGCTCAGGACGTAGATGTTGCACTCGAACTGAGTGTGAGGAGTGATGGACCCGGGCTTGCACAGGACCTGGCCACGCTCGATCTCTTCCTTCTTGGTACCACGGAGCAGGACACCGATGTTGTCGCCGGCTTGACCCTGGTCGAGTATCTTGCGGAACATCTCGACACCAGTGCATACGGTCTTCGCCGTGGGCCTCAGCCCGACGATCTCGACCGGGTCATTGATCCTAATGACGCCCTGCTCGACCTTACCGGTCGCGACCGTACCACGACCTGAGATCGTGAAGACATCTTCAACGGGCATCAGGAAGGGCTTGTCTATCTCGCGCGCTGGCTCGGGGATGTAGGTGTCCACCGCTTCTATCAGCTTGAGAACGTCTTCGGCTGCCGCCGGGTCCCCGTCCAACGCCTTGAGCGCTGACACCCGCACGATCGGAATGTCGTCGCCGGGGAACTCGTAGGAAGTCAACAACTCGCGTACCTCGAGCTCCACTAGTTCGAGCAGCTCCTCGTCCTCCATTTGATCGACCTTGTTGAGGGCTACAACGATCGAGGGAACGCCCACCTGGCGGGCCAGCAAGACGTGCTCACGCGTTTGGGGCATGGGGCCGTCAGGAGCCGAAACCACCAGGATGGCCCCATCGACCTGAGCCGCGCCCGTGATCATGTTCTTGATGTAGTCGGCATGGCCGGGCATGTCGACGTGCGCGTAGTGACGATGCTCGGTCTGGTACTCGACGTGGGCGATGTTGATCGTGATGCCCCGCTGCTTCTCCTCCGGGGCCTTGTCGATGGCGTCGAAGGCGGTGAACGAGTTGTGCTTGGGGTCGCGCTCAGTGAGGACCTTGGTGATCGCCGCTGTCAGGGTCGTCTTGCCGTGGTCGATGTGCCCCATCGTGCCGATGTTGAGGTGGGGCTTCGTGCGCTCGAATTTTTGCTTGGCCATTGAAATGCTCCTGTTACAAATCCGGCCCCCGGCGGGAGGCGGTCTAGTACCCTAGCAGGTGACGCGGCCGGCTGCTGACGGCTTATTCGCCGCGCACCCTCGCCACGATGTCCCTGGCCACCTGCTCAGGCACTTCCTGGTAACTCCTGAACTGCATCGTGTAGGTCGCCCTGCCCTGCGTGCGGCTGCGGAGATCGGTCGCGTAACCGAACATCTCCGCCAGTGGCACCTCAGCCCGGACCACCTGGTTGTTCGCCCTCTGGTCCATGCCTTCGACATGGCCGCGCCGAGAAGCGAGATCTCCTATCACGTCTCCAAGGTAGTCCTCGGGGGTGACCACCTCGACCGCCATTATGGGCTCCAACAACACCGGGTTGGCACGCCGGCAGGCGTCCTTGAAGCACATCGAGGCGGCAATCTTGAACGCCATCTCCGACGAGTCGACGTCATGGTAGGACCCGAAGACCAAGGTGGCCCGGAGATCCACAACGGGGAACCCGGCCAGTACGCCCGATTGCATGGCGTCCTGGATGCCGGCATCCACAGCCGGTATGTACTCCTTGGGGATGACGCCGCCCGTGATCTTGTCGATGAACTCGTAGCCACCCCCGGGGCCGGTTGGTTCCAGGTTGAGGACCACGTGCCCGTACTGGCCACGGCCACCGGTCTGGCGCACGTAGCGGTGGTCGACCTTCTCGACCTTCTTGCGGATCGTCTCGCGGTAGGCAACCTGGGGTTTGCCAACGTTGGCGTCCACACGGAACTCTCGCAGCATCCGATCGACAAGAACTTCCAGGTGCAGCTCGCCCATTCCGCCGATGACGGTCTGGCCGGTCTCTTCGTCGGCGTGAACTTGAAAGGTCGGGTCTTCCTCGGACAGCGTCTGCAAGGCGCGCGACAGCTTGTCCTGGTCGGCCTTGGTCTTGGGTTCGACAGCCACGTGGATGACCGGCTCGGGGAAGTCGAGCGACTCCAGGACAATGGGGTCGCGGGGATCGCACAGAGTATCCCCGGTGGTGGTGTTCTTCAGGCCGACCAGGGCAATGATGTCGCCGGCATAGGCCACGTCCCGCGGTTCGCGGTGGTTGGCGTGCATCTGCACGATGCGGCCGATCCGCTCCTTGCGGTCCTTGGTCGAATTGAGCACACCATCGCCCTGGCTGATCATGCCCGAGTACACGCGGGCGAACACAAGCTTGCCGAGGTGCTGATCGGCCATGATCTTGAAGGCGAGGGCAGAGAACGGCTCCTTGTCGTCGGCCCGCCGTTCCAGCTCCAGCTCACCCTTTAGGTCCTTGCCGAGCGTGGGCGGCACGTCCAGAGGGCTCGGCAGGTAATCGACAACAGCGTCGAGCATGGGCTGCACACCCTTGTTCTTGAACGCCGAGCCGCACAGGACCGGCACGGCTTCGCCGGCGATGGTGGCATGGCGCAGGGCGGAACGCAGGTCGCCAGCCGTGATCTCTTCGTCGTTCAGGAACTTCTCGGTGATGGTGTCATCGAAGGTCGACAGAGCATCGACCAGTTCGGCGCGCCTGCGGGTGGCTTCTGCGGTCAGTTGAACCGGGATGCTGACGTTGCTGAATGCCTCCCCGTGCGCGGCGCCCTCGTCCCAAATGAGCGCCTTCATCTCCAGGAGGTCCACCACACCGACGAACCCGCTCTCGACGCCTATGGGCATCTGGATGACAGCGACCGTGGCACCAAGGCGGTCCTGGATCATGTCGACACAGCGGTTGAAGTTGGCGCCGATGCGGTCCATCTTGTTGACGAAGCAGATCCGCGGGACCTCGTACTTGTCAGCTTGGCGCCAGACCGTCTCGCTTTGCGGCTCAACCCCAGCCACAGCGTCAAAGACCGCTACAGCCCCGTCGAGGACGCGCAAAGAGCGCTCTACCTCGACAGTGAAGTCGACGTGGCCCGGCGTATCGATGATGTTGATCCGATGGTCAGCCCAGTGGCAGGTCGTCGCGGCCGACGTGATCGTGATGCCCCGCTCTTGTTCCTGCGGCATCCAGTCCATCGTGGCGCTTCCCTCGTGGACCTCGCCGATCTTGTAATTCACGCCGGTGTAGTACAGGATGCGCTCGGTAGTCGTGGTCTTGCCCGCGTCGATATGCGCCATGATCCCGATGTTGCGGGTCCTGGCAAGGGGGAACTCTCGTTTGCTCGCAACGTCAGCCATTTGGTTGCCTCAGAATGTGTTCGCTCGCTGTGCCTGATCTTGGCGGCGCCCCGCGTTCGAGGCGCCTGCTCGGTCTATTGGTTGGTTGCCGTCCAGCGGCCAAGCCGCTGTTCCTGAGCCCCGGCCTGCCGGGACTGGGAGCGCCGGCCCGGGAGCCCACCTGGGGCCTCAAGCTCGGCTGAAGTTACTGTTTGTTACCTGAGTTGCCTCCGGACTGGACGATGGGCCCACCACCGGTCAACTGACTGCCTCCGCAGTCGCCGTTGGCCCCGGCGCTCCCTAAGTCTCCCGCCTACCAGCGATAGTGAGCAAAGGCCCTGTTCGAGTCGGCCATCTTGTGCATGTCCTCACGACGCTTCACAGCAGCCCCAAGGCCGTTGGAAGCATCGAGCAACTCGCTGGCAAGGCGTTCCGACATTGTCTTTTCACGCCTCTGCTTGGAATACCCTACGAGCCAACGTACCGAGAGGGTTGTAGCTCGCCGCGGCTTGACGTCCACAGGCACCTGATAAGTTGCACCGCCGACGCGACGACTCTTCACCTCAAGCTGAGGCTTGGTGTTGTCCACCGCCCGTTTAAGCGTGCTGATGGGCTCGCCAGACGTCTTCTCCTTGATGGTGTCGAGGGCGTCGTACACAATCCGCTCGGCAACGCTGCGCTTGCCCCGCGAGAGTATCTTGTTGACGAGCTGGGTTACCAGGACGGAGTGGTAGATCGGGTCGGGTAATAGTTCCCGGCGCGGAGCAGGCCCTTTGCGCGGCATTCTGACTTAGCCTTTCTAACCCTTCTTGGCGCCGTAACGGCTGCGTGCTTGCTTGCGGTCCCGCACACCGGCGGTGTCGAGAGTCCCGCGGATGACCTTGTAGCGCACACCGGGCAGGTCTTTGACGCGGCCGCCACGCACCAGGACAATGGAGTGCTCCTGAAGGTTATGGCCGACGCCGGGAATGTAGGCGGTTACCTCGAACCCGCTGGAGAGCCTCACGCGGGCAACCTTTCGCAGGGCCGAGTTGGGCTTCTTGGGCGTGTTGGTGTAAACGCGCGTACATACGCCCCGGCGTTGAGGGGCACCCTTGAGGGCCGGGGTCTTCGTCTTCTTGGAGCTTTGCTGGCGGCCCTTGCGGACCAATTGGGCGATTGTGGGCACTGGACCTCTGGGGAAAAGAACTTGCTTCGACGGGGCGCGTACCACCAAGGCGCTGCCCCGGGGGACAAGGTGCCATGATAGCACGCCAGGCGGTCCTCCCAAGTCGGGCCGTCGGGGGACTGCCCTGCCCAAGATCGGGCTGCTTGGCACAGCCTCGTCTGCGCGACGAGAGCGTCGTGGGGCGAACCGGGTGCAGCTTAGCCAACCGGCGCCACAGCGACCAGAATCAGAAGCGCGTCGCGACGAGGTTCGAAGCCCGCACCGAGAAGGCTGCCTAGCAGTTCTCGAGGCGGCCCCCGAAAGCTACGGACCGGTTCTCGGAACCCCAACCAAAACATGAAAACAGCCAGAATGATGGAGATACAGCGAAATGACCACGGTTAGTGGCATGAATTACGCCCCAAAGGGCAAGTCAGCACCTGTGTGCGCGGCCGGCGACTTCGCGTTCGCCGCCATTGGCCTCGACCACGGGCACATCTACGGCATGTGCAACGGCCTCACCGAAGCAGGAGGACGGCTCAGGTGGGTCTACGACAACGACCCGGCCAGGGCGGAAGCCCTCGCCGTGCAGTTCCCGGGCGCCAAGCTGGCAACGGGCGAGGCTCAGGTCCTGGAGGACCCAGGGATCCAGCTCGTGGCGAGTGCAGGAGTCCCGGTCGATCACGCCTCGCTGGGGACCAGGGTCATGCGGCACGGCAAGGACTACTTCACGGACAAGCCGGCCATGACAACGCTCGGGCAACTGGAAGAGGCCAAGGCGGTAGTCGCCGAGACCGGGCGCAAGTACGCCGTATATTACAGCGAAAGGGTCCACGTGGAGAGCGCTGTCTTCGCCGGGCAGCTGGTGCACGGCGGGGCGATCGGGCGGGTGGTGCAAGTCCTGGGCATGGGCCCGCACCGGCCCAGCCTCGCCTCCCGGCCACCATGGTTCTTCGACAAACAACGCTACGGAGGCATCCTTTGCGACATTGGGAGCCACCAGGCCGAGCAATTCCTCTTCTTCACCGGCAATACGGACGCGCGGGTCACTGCCAGCCGCGTGGCCAACTACGCCCACAAGCAATACCCCGGCCTCGAGGACTTCGGCGACTGCACCCTTGTCGGGCAAAACGGCGCCACCGGCTATTTCCGGGTGGACTGGTTTACTCCCGGCGGCTTGGGTACATGGGGGGACGGCCGGGTGTTCATCCTGGGCACTGATGGTTACATCGAACTCCGCAAGTACGTGGACGTGGCCCGGGAGCCGGGGGGTGACCACGTTTACCTCGTAGACGGGCGCGGAGAGCACTACCTGGCCGTCGAGGGAAAGGTCGGCTACCCGTTCTTCGGAGAGCTGGTGCTGGACTGCCTGGCTCGGACGGACAGAGCCATGTCGCAGGCGCACGCGTTCAAGGCGGCCGAACTCTGCCTGACGGCTGAGCAGCAAGCCGAACGAATGGAGTGAGGGCACCGCAAGGCCCTCAGCCAGCGCGCGCCCTGCTCGCGGTTGAACCCCTAAGCGGCGCCGCCCACCACCACGTTGGCGCTGGTCACCGGCGAACCCTGGGCCCCGGCATCACCGAAGCCTGCGGCGGTGCCGTTGGCACTCACGATCCAGTACCCCGCGCCGGTCGGTGTGGCGACGATGGCCTTGACCGGTTGGGGACAAAGGCCTTCCCCGGAGCCGTAGAAGGTGGCGTCCCCGTAGGCGAGGGTGCGGCCGTTGGAGGTGACCAGCCAGTAGCCCTTGCCGTCAGGGGTGGCAGCGATACCGACGATCGGCTTGCTCAAGTGGAGGCCGGCGGCCGAACCGTGGGAGACGGCATCGCCATAGGCGAAAACGCCACCGTCCGAGGCGACCAGCCAGTAGCCCTTGCCGTCAGGGGTGGCAGCGATACCGACGATCGGCTTGCTCAAATGGAGGCCGGCGGCCGAACCGTGGGAGACGGCATCGCCATAGGCGAAAACGCCACCGTCCGAGGCGACCAGCCAGTAGCCCTTACCGTCAGGGGTGGCAGCGATACCGACGATCGGCTTGCTCAAATGGAGGCCGGTGGCCGAACCGTAAGTGGTGACGTCCCCGAAACCGTACACCACCCCCTTCGATGTGACGACCCAATAGCCGCGGTCATCAGCAACAGCGGCCATGGCCACCACCGGCGAACCGAGCTTCTTGGCTACCGGCGACCCGTAGTTGGGCGCGCTCCCAGAACGTAAGACCCTCCCGGTGCCGGTAACGAGCCAGTAGGAGCCGGCCGGCCCCGGGGCGCTGGCCGTAGTGCGCGGTTCGTTGACAAAGGCGAAAGTGGCAGGGGTAGCCACACCGGCCACGGAAGCGGTCACTACGTAGCCACCGGTGCGCTCATTGGCGGAAAAACCAGGCGCGGTCGCGATACCGTCGGCGTTGGTCAGCACCGAGGCACTCGCTCCCGAACCGGCGAACACCCCACTGGCGCCGCTGGCCGGGGCCTTGAAAGTGACAGCTGCGCCGGGCACGTCGTTGCCGTCGGCATCGGTCACCGTGACAGCCAAGGGCACGGCGAAGTCCGTACCAAGCTCCGTGCTCTGGGAAGTCCCCACCCCGGCGGCGATAGCACTTGGCGAACCGGCCAGGTTGGTGAGCGAGAACGTGGTCACAAGGGTCGTGCCGCTCAAGGTCGCAGTGACAGTGAACGGACCGGCGGTCGTGCCTGCCGTCAACGCCGGGCTAACGGCAATGCCAGTCATGCCCGCCTGCACGACGGCAGTGGCGCCGCCACCCGCGAACGTGGCCCCCGCCCCGGCGGCAGTGACGACATCGAAGTCGACGGTGGCGCCGGCGACGGGGTCAGCGTAAGCGTCGCTGACAAGGACCTGTAGGGGTTCGCCAAAGCTGTCACCCACAGTGGCCGACTGGCCATTGCCGACAACAGCGACTACAGAGCTGGCTACCCCAGCCGTGGTATTGGTGAGCTGAAAATCGACCGAAAACGATGAAACGGTCGCCACGACGTCGTACGAACCGTCCAGCTCATTGGCAGTCAGGGTAGGTGCGACGGCGATGCCATTGGTACCCGTAGCCACCGTGGCCGCGCTGGCGTCGCCTGAGAAGGTCGCACTCGCCCCGGTGGTCGGCGCCTCGAATTCAACATCGGCTCCCGCCACCGGGCAGCCGTCGGTATCCACAACTGCGGCTTGCAACGGTGTCGCAAATGCGGTGCCAACTTTGGCTAATTGGTCGTTACCGCTTGACACCGTTATGCCGGCCAGCACCCCGGTGCAGGCTCGAGCGTCGGCTGACACCGGGCCACCGGTGACACCGATGGTACCGACGATGCCGAGCGGAGCGCCGATGAGAACTACGAGCGCTGGCAGAGCGTGGCGCAACCGCGATAGCCGCACCGAGCCGGCTGCCCTCTTCGCCGGCCGTGCGCTCGGTGAAGGGCTGATGCGGGTCATGAGCCGGCCCCGCTGGGGACACCCGTGCCGCCACTGCCGAAGCCACCGCCGGAGCTACCGCCACTGCCGAGCCCACCCCGGAAGCCGCTGCCGCCGCCACCGAAACCGCCGCCACCGAAACCGCCGCCACCGAATCCACCAATAACTGAACAGCCCGAGGACGTTGCCGGGCTAACGCTCAGGCGGGTGGCGGTCACGACCCCGATGTCATTCGTCGAACCAAAAGCAATGGCACACTCACCGAGCTTCAGGGAGTGCACTGTGCCCTTCCCGGTCTTTGAGTACTTCGTCGACGGCCCGACAGTCACCGTCACTGTCTTGGCGACGGCAGTAGTTGGCGGTGTGGCTCCCGAAGTGGTGGCGGTCGTACGCCCCGAGAATGAGAAGATGAAGCCCTTGATGGTGATGGTCGAACCCGAAACAGAGGTCACCTTGCCCGTGGCCGATGCTTCATTGGTGGGCACAGTAACGCCAGTCCGCGGGAAGGTGCCGGACGTGCGACCGGGGAAAGTACCCCGGAAACCGCTGCCGGGGGCGCTGGTGCGGGTGAAGCCGACGCCCCGTTCCCCGCACGCTCCATTGGTCGCGGGCTCGATAATGACCGATTTGGCGTCCACTGCACCGCCGGCGCCCTTCGTGCCCGTGGCCACAATGCAGGTCCCCGCGGTGACGTCGCTCAGCGGGACGTAGGCCGTCGCTGTTATGGCCGTCTTGGGGGTGACATCCACCGTTGTCTGGCCACTCGACTCGCTCCTGACTTCGAGAACGTCGCCGGCGATGCTGGCGATCGAGCCCGACGCCGCTGGAGTGAAGGTGGCGGCCGCGGCGGGGCGGGTGCCCGTCGGACCTGTGGCAACAGCAGCGGTGGTTGCCGTGGTGCTCTGCGTCTTCGCCGTTGCCGCACCGCCTCCCCCGCCGCAGGCGGCAGCAAGGAGCGAAAGGGCGGCAGCACCGCCGGCAACGAAGGCCAGCTGGCCACCTTTCCTGAGCGGCATTATGGATCTGTTCACTGCGGCTATTCCTCCTGGTTACAAAGGTACGGGGTCACTCGCTGCGCAGCGCCTCTATGGGCGCCAAACGGGCCGCGCGGTACGCGGGATAAGCACCGGATATCACACCTATCACCACGGAGGCGACAACGGCGCCAATCGTCGCGACACGTGAAATGTCGATGGCGTGAGTTATGAAGTGCGGCAGGACTACGGCGGTAACAAGGCCGAGCGCCGCTCCTATAAGACCACCCACCAGGCCGAGCGTTGACGCCTCGACAAGGAATTGGCGGAGGATCACCGCGGGGGTGGCGCCGAGCGCCTTCCGCAGGCCTATCTCGCGGACGCGCTCGGTGACGGACACGAGCATGATGTTCATAATCCCGATGCCGCCGACCACGAGCGAAATGCCGGCCATCCCGGCCAGCATGAAAGTAAGCGTGTTGTTGACCGAACTCGCGGTCTGAATCAGCGAGCTCTGGCTAGTTATGGTGAAGTCGGCGTCGGTAGGGTTGGTTATCTGGTGCAGGGCCAGCAGTTCGTCGTCGGCTTCCTGGTAAGCGGCTCCCAGGGACGACGAAGAACGCGCTTCCAGGTAGATGCTGGAGACAGAAGAGGAGCCGGTCAGGACCTCTTGCGCCGTCGTGATCGGGACAACGGCCATGTCGTCTTCGTTGGTCGACGAAGAGGAGCTACCGGCGCTGGCGAGGACACCTATCACGGTGAAGGGCACCTCGGCCCCCTCGACGGTACCTACCTCAATGGTCTCGCCTATGGGGGAGTAAAGCCCCAGTTCCTCCGCCGTTGTCTCCCCCAAGACGACGACGTTGTCGTCGTTGGTCACCTCTTGCGGGGTGAAGAACGAGCCGAGGGCCATCGAGCGGCTACGGACCCCAAGCCACGCTGAGGTCGACCCGTAGACGGACGTTTCCCAGTTCTCGCTGCCAGCTACCAGGTTGCCTTCGGTCTGTACCTGAGGGGCGACCCCGGCGATGTCGGGACAGTCGAGCTTGTTGGCGAGCGCCTGGGAGTTCTGATAGGTGAGGGTGGAGGATGAGCCGAAACCGCCCCTTACGAGGCCCGTGGTGGTGCTGCCGGGCGAAACGATCAGCAGGTTCGTGCCCAGAGAACTGATGGCGGAGCTGACGCTGGCACTGGTGCCTTCGCCCAGCCCGACGGCGAGGATCACGGACGCGATCCCTATGAGGATGCCGAGCACTGTCAGACCGGACCGGAGGCGGTGACCGGTTATCGCCTCTAGGCCTGAACGGATCGTCTCCCACAGGTTCATGCCGCACTGTCCTCGGCGTCCAGGAACTTGCCGTCGCGGAAACGCATGATCCGTTCTGCGGCGGCGGCCACGTCCGGTTCGTGCGTGATCAAAACGATCGTCCGTCCGGCTCGGTGCAGGTCGGCGAACATGCCCAGGACGTCGGCACTGGAACGGGAGTCCAGGTTGCCCGTAGGCTCGTCGGCCAACAGCACGTCGGGCTCGGTGACCAGGGCGCGGGCAACGGCGACGCGTTGCTGCTGGCCACCTGAGAGCTGGTTGGGCAGGTGCTCGACCCTGTCTGCCAGGCCGACCTGCGCGAGAGCGGCCATCGCCTTGAGTTTCCTGTTCCGCCGGTCGACGCCTGCGTAGATGAGCGGCAGCTCGACATTGCGCCAGGCGTTGAGCCGGGGCAGGAGATGGAACTGCTGGAAGACAAAGCCGATCCGGCGGTTCCGCACGTGGGCCAGCTGCTCCTCGTCCATCTGGCCGACATCTGCCCCGGCCAACAGGTACCGGCCGGAGGTAGGCACGTCGAGGCAACCCAGGATGTGCATGAAGGTCGATTTCCCAGAACCGGACGGCCCGATGATAGAGATGTACTCACCGCGGTAGACCGAGATCGACACCCCGCGCAGGGCGTGGATGGGCTCGGCGCCAGGGAGATAAGTCTTCCACACGTTCGTGAACTGGATCAGAGGGCGCCCCGGCCCGTCCGCGGGACGGCCACCGGTCGTGGCCCGAGTATTGAGCATGCTCACCCTCCCCGGACGACGAAGCCGGCGCCACCGCCGAAGCCACCGCTGAACCCGCCGCCAAGGCCTCTGGTAAACCCACCTGACGTGGAACTATTGGAACTCGAGACCGTCGCCCGGAGCGAGGCGATCACGACCTCTTGGCCGGCCTTGAGCCCTGAAGTGACCTGCGTCTCCGAGCTGCCTACGGCACCCACCCCTATGGTCTGCTGGACCTCCTTGCCGTTCTTCAGCACGTCCACGTAAGAAGACGTCCCCAGCGTGTGGACGGCGCTCGTGGGAACGACAAGCACGTTGGCTACATAGCGAGTGACCAGTTGGACGTCGGCGGTGGCACCGGGGTAAAGCCCGGTCGCCGGAGGGGTAACGGAGATGGTGACAGGGAAACTGGTCACGCCGCTGGTGGTGGTACCCAGGAGGCTGAAGGCGGAGACCACCCCGTAGGCAGTGGCGGTGCTGCCCACAGGCGTGATGATCGCCTGCTCCTGGTCCTGGACTTCGGCTATCTGGGCGGTGGTGGCGTCGGCGTCAACGACGTAGGCACCCAGAGGTTCGAGAACGATCTGGGGGGAGCTCGAGCCGGAGCTACTTGAGCCTGATCCGGACGAGCTCGAACCGGCGTTGAGCGTCGTAGTGCCGGCGGCGACGGACTCACCGGTCGCGAGGTTCACGGTCACGATCGTCCCAGCTATGGGCGCCCTCAGGGTGGCGTTGCTCAGGTCGAGCTCGGCCTGAGCGAGGTTGGTCTTCGCCACCACAGCCGAGGCCCGGTCGGCGGCCAGCGTGGCCGGCTGGCTTAGTTGCGCGGCGCTCAAACTTGACTGAGCCTGAGATAGTTGCTGCTCAGCGGATGTGACCTGGTTGTCTGCTTGCTGGAGGGACTGCTGGTCTTTTTGCTCCGTCGATGTCAAGCTGGACCTGGCGGAGATGAGCGAGTCCTGGTCTTTCTGCAGCGTCGTGCCCATGCCGGACTTGGCCGTATTGAGCGACTCCTGGTCCTTCTGCAGCGTCGTGGCCACGCTGGACTTTGCCGTGGTCAGCGACGCCTGGTCCTTCTGCAGCGTCGTGGCCAGGTTGAACGTGGCTGTGTTGAGCGACTCCTGGTCCTTTTGCAGCGTCGTGGCCAGGTTGGACTTTGCCGTGGTCAGCGACTCCTGGTCCTTCTGCAGCGTCGTGGCCAGGTTGGACTTTGCCGTGGTCAGCGACTCCTGGTCCTTCTGCAGCGTCGTGGCCAGGTTGGACTTTGCCGTGGTCAGCGACGCCTGGTCCTTCTGCAGCGTCACCGCTACGTTGGACTTTGCCGTGGTCAGCGACGCCTGGTCCTTCTGCAGCGTCACCGCTACGTTGGACTTGGCCGTGGTCAGCGACACCTGGTCCTTCTGCAGCGTCGTGGCCAGGTTGAACTTGGCCGTGGTCAACGACGCCTGGTCCTTTTGCAGCGTCGTGGCCAGGTTGGACTTGGCTGTGGCCAGCGACGCCTGGTCCTTCTGCAGCGTCGTGGCCAGCTGGGTCTGGTCCGTGGCGATCGACTGCTGGTCCTTTCTGACTGTCGTGGCCAGGTCTTGCTGGGCCGTGGTGATGGACTCCTTGTCCTTGACTATCACCTGCTGCTCGCTCGAAACCTGTTGCTGGTCGGTGCTCACCTTGGACTGCGCGCTGGACACAGTGCCCTGGTCAACGCTGCAAGCTGAACCCCCGGTTGCACTCGACGACGAACCACTCGACGCCGACCCCGAGGAGCCGGATCCAGAAGCCGTCGCCTCAGTTATGGTGCCGATGGCAGCGCCGACGCCCCTGCAGTCGATCGATTCCTTTTGCTGGTCCGCCGACAGGGAAGACTGGTCGGTCGAAAGGGCTGCCTGATCGCTTGCCAGGGTGGACTCGTCGCTGGCGACCTGGGACTTGGCCTGGGTAATCGATTCTTCCGCCTGGGCCTTATCACTCACCAATTGGGCTTCAGCCTGGTTCAGCGTCTGGTTGCCCTGGACCTTGTCGTTGGCCAACTGGGCCTGGTCCTGGCTGATCGTCTCGCTCCCCTGGGCCTGGTCGTTCTTCAACTGGGCCGCCGCCTGGGCCACAGACTGCTGGCCAGAGGCCTTGTCGCTCACCGTTTGGGCCTGCGCCTGGGCCACGGACTGCTGGCCGGAGACTTTGTCGTTCTTCAACTGGGCCGCCGCCTGGGCCACGGACTGCTGGCCAGAGGCCTGGTCGTTGGCCAACTGGGCGGCCGCCTGGGCCACGGACTGCTGGCCAGAGGCATGGTCGTTGGCCAACTGGGCCGCCGCCTGGGCCACGGACTGCTGGCCGGAGGCATGGTCGTTGGCCAACTGGGCCGCCGCCTGGGCCACGGACTGCTGGCCAGAGGCCTGGTCGTTGGCCAACTGGGCCGTCGCCTGGGCCACGGACTGCTGGCCGGAGACTTTGTCGTTCTTCAACTGGGCCGCCGCCTGGGCCACGGACTGCTGGCCAGAGGCCTGGTCGTTCTTCAACTGGGCCGCCGCCTGGGCCACGGACTGCTGGCCAGAGGCCTTGTCGCTCACCGTTTGGGCCTGCGCCTGGGCCACGGACTGTTGGGCCTGCGCCAAGGCGAGGGCATTGGACGCCTCGGTGTCGGTTACGCTCGTGCGGTCCTGGGCCAGGGAGTTTTCAGCCGTGGTCACACTGGCCTCGTCCGTGGCGAGAGCCTGGTTGTTCTGGTCGGAGGTGAGCTTGGACTGGGCGCTGTCCAAACTGGCTCCCGCCTGCTCGACATTGGCCTGGAGCGTCGCGGTGCTCAGGGTGGCCAGCACGGCTCCTGGCTTCACCTTCTGGCCTATAGCGGCAGTAACGCTGTTCACCGTCCCGGCGACGGCGAAGTTGACATTGGCCTGGCTGGCGGGTTCGATCGTGCCCGTCGTCGACGTCGTCTCCTCGACATTGCCGGTCGTGACTGCCACCGTCCGGTACTGAGAGGCACTGGAGCGGGTGATGAAGTAGGCCGTAGCCCCGCCGGCCAGGAGGACAACAACGATCAAGGCCGCCACAGCCGACTTCCATCGCCGCCTCAGGCGCCGCATCCGCCGGGGCACGGGCACACCGGCAGTCTGGCCATCCAGTTCGGGACCTGGCTCCGCGTGCTCCCAGTCGGTAACCGCAATCGGTTGGGTTCGGAGCGCGCCGGGTTCTTCGGGGGCCATCGTCATCTAAATACACCTCCGGGGCATATACGGCGACCTTAACCCCTGCGGCTGAGCCACCGCTTATTGCCGCCTGAGAGTTGACTGAGGCCCCACGCCGAGAAGCGCCTGCTTTGCAGGCGCTTCTCAACTGAACAGCTCCAGGCGCCCGAGCCTAACCCGTGGTCTCCTCTTCGCCTCCGCCGTCGAAGACAATGCCCGGGCCTTCATTGTAGGTCGTGCTGTAGCCAAAGCCGTCCTCGTATCCGGCCCCTGGGTCGAAGGTGGCACCCCCATCGGTACCCGTACTGCTGCCGATGCTGGCCAACCACGCAGCAAGGTCTTCGGTGCCGGGCTCCTCATCTGATGTCCAGAACGTCATGCGCTGTACCTCGGGGGCGTCAACCACGACGTCCCGGTACCGCGGCATGCCCGTCCCGGCAGGAATGAGCTTGCCAATGATGATGTTCTCTTTCAACCCGAAGAGAAGGTCGGACTTGCCCTCAATGGCAGCCTCGGTGAGGACCCGCGTCGTTTCCTGGAAAGAAGCAGCCGAAAGCCAGCTGTCGGTGGCAAGCGATGCCTTGGTGATACCCATAAGTTCGGGGCGGCCCTCGGCGGGGCGTTTGCCTTGCTGCACCAGCTGGCGGTTGGCCTCAGCGAAGTGACGGGCGTCGACCCTCTCCCCCGGAAGGAAGGGGGACTCACCTTGCTCAGCCACCAGCACCCGGCGGAGCATCTGGCGCACGATCAGCTCGATGTGCTTGTCGTGGATGGAAACGCCCTGGTCACGGTAAACCTGCTGGACCTCCTCGACGAGGTACTGCTGGGTCTCGCGGATGCCCTTGATCTCCAGCAGTTGCTTGGGGTCCCGCGGCCCTTCGACAATGGCGTCGCCAGCAGCCAGCTCAGCACCCTCGCGGATGCCCTCTGCCAACTTGGCCCGCAGGGCGACGGTGTACACGTCCTCGCTGCCGTCGTCACCGACAATGGACACGCGGCGGCTGTTGTCCTCTTCGACGATCCGGACCACGCCGGACGTGCGGGCCAGTACCGCGGCCCCCTTGGGAGTGCGGGCTTCGAACAACTCGACTACACGCGGTAAGCCGTGAGTGATGTCCTCACCGGCAATACCACCGGTGTGGAAGGTCCTCATGGTCAGCTGGGTGCCGGGTTCGCCGATGGACTGGGCTGCTATGACACCTACCGCTTCTCCCAGCTCAATGCGCTGATCGGCTGCCAGTGAACGCCCATAGCAACTCGAGCAGATACCATGGGCGGACTCACAGGTGAGGACGGAGCGGACCATCACCTCGTTCACCGCGGGGTCATCACGCAGCAAGGTCACGAGATCGACCCCTATCTCGGTGCCGGCCGCGACGTCGCGACCGTCCGAAAGAGTGACGTCCCGGGCCAGGACACGCCCGTCGAGGCGAGTCTCGAGGTAGTAGCGGGCTTTTTCGTCGTCGGGCCGGACGTTGCGGACCCATATGCCCCGGGTGCTACCGCAGTCGTCCTCGCGCACGATCAGTTCCTGTGCGACGTCGACCAGCCGGCGGGTGAGGTAGCCGGAGTCCGCGGTGCGTAAGGCGGTGTCCGCCAGCCCCTTGCGGGCACCGTGGGTCGAAATGAAGTACTCCAGGACCGACAAGCCCTCGCGGAAGGAGGACACGATGGGCCGGGGGATCATTTCGCCCCGAGGATTGGAAACCAGGCCTTTCATTCCGGCGATCTGGCGCACCTGCTGGGGGTTGCCGCGCGCGCCGGAGTCCACCATCATGTCGAGGGGGTTGAAGGGTATTTTGCGGAGGCTTTCCTCCATGGCCTTGCCCACTTCGGAGTTGGCCGTCGTCCAGATCTCGATCTCTTTCTGGCGACGCTCGTCGTCGGTGATGATGCCCCGCTTGAACTGGTTCTCGGCCTTTTCAGCGTCGGCCTCATGACGCGCGATAATGCTCGTCTTGCTGGCTGGCACCTTAACGTCTTCCATCGAGATGGTGAGGCCGGACTGTGTGGCGTAGCGGTAGCACAGCTCCTTGATCTTGTCGAGGCTGTCGGCCACCACCACCCGGGGGTAGTCCCTGGCCAGCACTTCGACGATGGAGCCGATGGTGTGGGCCCGCTTGCCGACGATGTCGTTCACGAAGGGGAAACCGTCAGGTAGCGCTGTGTTGAAGATGATCCGCCCAGGCGTGGTCTCGATCGCCTCGTAGCGGAGTTCGGGGCCACCCCCCTCGGCGGTGCCTAGATCGATGTCTTCGACATTGGGCCCGTCAAGGCCGGCGCCGTCGGCAGCCAGCAGCGTCGCGGCGCCGGCATTGATTGGCCGCCTCCAGGTGACCTTGGCGTGCAGGTCGACGGCATCGACATCGAGAGCGTGCCGTACCTCGTGGAGATGGCGGAAAACGCGGCCTTCCCCGTGCATCCCCTCTTTGATGAGGGTCAGGTAGTAGGCGCCGAAGACCATATCCTGAGTGGGCGTGACAATGGGCCGGCCAGTGGCAGGCGACAGAATGTTGTTGGCCGAAAGCATCAGTATACGGGCTTCGGCCTGGGCCTCCGCCGACAATGGCAGGTGGACGGCCATCTGGTCGCCATCGAAGTCGGCATTGAATGCGGTGCACACCAGCGGGTGGATCTGGATTGCCTTGCCTTCTACGAGCACCGGCTCGAAAGCCTGGATGCCCAGCCGGTGCAGGGTGGGGGCACGGTTGAGGAACACCGGGTGCTCCTTGATCACCTCTTCGAGGACGTCCCACACATGGGTTCGGCGCCGTTCGACCATCCTCTTGGCCGATTTGATGTTCTGAGCCAGTTCCAGGTCGACCAGGCGCTTCATGACGAACGGCTTGAACAGCTCGAGGGCCATCTGCTTGGGCAAGCCGCACTGGTGCAGCCGCAAGGTTGGCCCCACGACGATAACCGAGCGGCCGGAATAGTCCACCCGCTTGCCGAGCAGGTTCTGGCGGAACCGGCCCTGTTTGCCTTTCAGCATGTCCGAAAGGCTCTTCAGTGGGCGGTTGCCTGGGCCGGTCACCGGACGGCCGCGGCGGCCGTTGTCGAACAGGGCGTCAACCGCCTCTTGCAACATGCGTTTTTCGTTGTTCACAATGATCTCGGGAGCCCCGAGGTCGAGGAGCCTCTTCAAGCGGTTGTTGCGGTTGATGACCCTGCGATAAAGGTCGTTGAGGTCGCTGGTGGCAAAACGACCGCCGTCAAGCTGGACCATGGGGCGCAGCTCCGGCGGGATCACCGGCACCACATCGAGGATCATGGCCCTCGGGTCGTTTACGCGCCGGCCTAATTCGTCGCGTCGGTTGAAGGCCGAGACTATCTTCAGGCGCTTGATCGCCTTCTGCTTGCGTTGCACTGAAAGGTGCCTGCGGCCGTCATCGGGTTCGATGACCTCGCGCAACTTGACTTCTTCTTCGTCCAGGTCGATCTCTTCGATCAGCTGTGCAATCGCCTCGGCGCCCATACCGCCCCGGAAATAATCTCCATAGCGGTCGCGCAACTCACGCCAGAGCATCTCGTCTTCGATGATCTTGCGGCCGTGCAAGTCGCGGAACTCGTCAAATGAGCGCTTTACGAGCTCAGCTTCCTGGTCGGCACGGTCACGTATGGAAGAGACCTCTTTTTCAACCTGGCGCTGGCGGGTTTTGAGCTCTGAGTCCTTGGCCCCCTCGCTCTCGAGCTTGGCCAGCTCCTCTTCCAGCTCCTTGTAACGCCTGTCAATGTCGAGGTCGCGGGTCCGAACGATGTCCGCCAGTTCCTCGTTGAGCTCGACTTCCAGGTTGGGCAGGTCCGCGTGCCTGCGGTCCTCATCGACCCAGGTAACCAGGTTAGCCGCGAAGTAAATGACCTTTTCCAGCTGCTTGGCCTTCAGCTCCTCGCGCGCCTCGGTACCCATAAGCAGGTATGCCAGCCAGGACCGGGTGCCCCGGAGGTACCAGATGTGCACGACCGGAGCCGCCAGTTCGATGTGGCCCATCCGCTCGCGCCGAACTTTGGAACGCGTTACCTCGACGCCGCAACGCTCACAGATGATCCCCTTGAAGCGGACGCGCTTGTACTTGCCGCAGTAGCACTCCCAGTCCTTGGTGGGACCGAAGATCTTCTCGCAGAAAAGGCCGTCCTTTTCGGGGCGCAGCGTGCGGTAGTTGATTGTCTCCGGTTTCTTGACTTCTCCGTTGGACCATGTGCGGATGTCGTCTGCGGTAGCGAGCCCAATCCTCAGTTGTTCAAAATTGTTGACGTCTAACATCGACTAAAAGCTCCTCTCGCTGGCACGCCGCGCGTCCTCCTCGTCGGAGCCCCGTTCAGGCCGGCTGATGTCGATGCCAAGCTCCTCGGCCGTGCGGAACACGTCCTCGTCCAGCTCGCGCATCTCGATCTGCTCACCCGTAGTCGACAGGACTTCAACGTTCAAGCACAGGCTCTGCATTTCCTTGATGAGCACCTTGAAGCTCTCAGGTATCCCGGGCTCGGGGATGTTGTCCCCCTTGACGATCGCCTCGTAGACCTTGACCCGACCGAGGACATCGTCGGACTTTATAGTGAGCAGCTCCTGAAGTGCGTAGGCAGCGCCGTAGGCCTCGAGTGCCCACACTTCCATTTCTCCGAAGCGCTGGCCGCCGAACTGCGCCTTCCCACCCAAGGGCTGCTGGGTGATCATCGAATAGGGGCCGGTCGAGCGAGCATGGATCTTGTCGTCCACCAGGTGGGCCAGCTTCAGGATGTAGATGTACCCCACCGACACGGGGTTGTCATAGGGCTCGCCGGTGCGCCCGTTGTACAGCGTCGCCTTGCCGTCGGGGCCAATGAGCCGCCCGCGGTCGCCGTACTCGGTGCCGGGGGCCTCGGGGTGCAGGTTCTCGAAGATCTTCTTGATCGTCGGGTGCTTTCCGGCCTGCCCTTCTTCATCCCAGTGGGCGCCGTCAAAGCTGGGTGTAGCCACGTACATGGCGGGCCGCGCCACCGGACTGGTCTTGCGGCCCCGGGGGATCCGAGGTGCGGGGCCCGCTCCGCCGACGTCCCAGCCCCACCGGGCGGCCCAGCCGAGGTGGCTTTCGAGCACCTGGCCGACGTTCATCCGGGAGGGGACACCAAGCGGGTTGAGGATCATGTCCACCGGGGTGCCGTCGGCGAGGTGCGGCATGTCCTCTACGGGCAAGATCTTGGATATGACGCCCTTGTTGCCGTGACGTCCGGCGAGCTTGTCGCCTTCGGTGATCTTGCGCTTCTGGGCCACGTACACGCGCACCAACTGGTTGACGCCAGGTGGGAGCTCGTGAGCGTCTTCGCGTGAGAACACGCGGACATCTATGACCTTGCCGGACTCACCGTGGGGCACCTTGAGGGACGTATCGCGGACCTCACGGGCTTTTTCTCCGAAAATGGCCCGCAGGAGGCGCTCCTCCGGAGTTAGTTCCGTCTCGCCCTTGGGTGTGACCTTCCCCACCAGGACGTCGCCCGCCCCGACCTCGGCACCGATACGGATGATGCCCCGCTCGTCCAGGTCCTTCAGGATCTCCTCGGACAGGTTGGGGATGTCACGGGTGATCTCCTCTGCCCCGAGCTTGGTGTCGCGAGCATCCACTTCGTGCTCCTCGATGTGGATCGAAGAAAGCACGTCGTCGCGGACCAGCCGCTCGGACAGGATGATGGCATCCTCGTAGTTGTAGCCCTCCCACGGCATGAAAGCGACGAGGAGGTTCTTGCCCAGGCCGAGCTCGCCGCCCTCGGTGGAGGGCCCATCGGCAAGGATGTCACCGGCGGCTACAGGCTGGCCTTCATCGACCACTATTCGTTGGTTAAAACACGTGTTCTGGTTGGAACGGCGGAACTTGTAGACGGGATAGACCTTGCGCCCGAGCGAGCAGCCATAACGGTCGGCGTTGCCCGGCTTGTAGTCGACGATCACGTGTTCGCCGGACACTTCGACGACTGTGCCCACGCCCTCGGCCAGGACCACGTCACCGGTGTCCCGGGCGGCGCGGCCCTCGACCCCGGTACCGACAAAGGGGGCTTCCGGGTGCACCAGGGGCACAGCCTGCTTCTGCATGTTGGCGCCCATCAATGCCCTGTTGGCGTCGTCGTGCTCGATGAAGGGGATCAGCGCCGTCGAGATCGAGATGATCTGTTTGGGCGAAACGTCCATCAGGTCCACCTCGGACGGGGGCACGAAGTCCACCTCACTGGTGGTCCCGTAGGTCGTGCCACCGGCCCCCACCCGGACGCCCGGTCCCTGAGGGGCACGCCGCACGAGGACGCGCTGGTCCGTAAGGGTCCCGTCCGGGTCCAACTTGGCATTGGCCTGGGCGATGACGTACTCCTCTTCCTCGTCCGCGGCGAGATAATTGATCTCGTCGGTGACCTTGCCCCCGACGACGCGGCGATAAGGAGTCTCGATGAAGCCGTACTCGTTTATGCGACCATAAGTCGCCAGGTGGCCGATAAGGCCGATATTCGGCCCTTCAGGCGTCTCGATGGGGCACATGCGCCCGTAGTGGGAGCTGTGCACGTCACGCACTTCGAAACCGGCGCGTTCACGCGACAGGCCCCCGGGGCCCATGGCAGAAAGGCGGCGTTTGTGAGTGAGGCCAGACAGAGGGTTTGTCTGGTCCATGAACTGCGAGAGCTGGCTGGTGCCGAAAAACTCCTTTATCGCAGCCACCACGGGCCGGATGTTTATGAGCGTCTGCGGCGTGATCGCTTCGACGTCCTGGGTCGTCATGCGTTCCCGCACCACGCGCTCCATGCGCGACAGCCCGACGCGCACCTGGTTCTGGATCAGCTCACCGACCGAGCGTACGCGACGGTTGGCGAAGTGGTCCTGGTCATCGAGCCGGTAGCCGGCTTCGCCCTGGGCCAGGTGGAGCAGGTAAGTGCTTGCCGCCAGCACTTCGCTCTTGGAGAGCACCGTTTGGTCGGGCACGGGATGATCCAGTTCGACACCGAAGAGCGACTCGATCTTGACAATCTCTGGGCCCAACTTGCGGTCGAGCTTGTAGCGCCCGACCCGCGTCAGGTCGTAGCGCTTGGAATTAAAGAAGGCGTTCTCGAAGTAAGCCCGGGCTGACTCCACCGAGGGAGGCTCCCCGGGGCGGGCACGCTTGTAGATCTCCAGGAGGGCATCCTCCTGCGTCGGTGCCAGCTCCCTCTCCCGGTCCCACTGCGGCTCCAGGAACTCGAAATGGTGGACGAAGCGCTCCAGGAAGCCCTCCTCGGCGTAGCCGAGGGCCCGCAGCAGCACAAAAAGGGAGAGGCGCCTCTTGCGCGCCACGCGGGACCCGGCGCTGATGTCCTTGCCCGGCTTGGCCTCCACGTCGAACTCGATCCATTCCCCTCGATAGGGATGGACGGTCCCGGTCACAATCGTCTTCGCATCGCGGCCAGGCTGGAAGATCACACCCGGGGAACGGACCAGTTGTGAGACGACGACCCTCTCCGTACCGTTGATGATGAACGTGCCCCTATCCGTCATCACGGGGAAGTCGCCCATGAAGACGGTCTGCTCCTTGATCTCGCCGGTGTTGGCATTCTGGAACTGCGCCCTCACGAAAATGGGCGCTGCGTAGGTCATGTCTTTTTCCTTGCACTCCTCCACCGAGAACTTCGGAGGCGGGCGCAGGTCCTGGTCGGTAGGGTCGAAATCCAAGATGAGCTTGAGCGACCCAGAGAAGTCCTCGATGGGGCTGATGTCGCGGAAGGCTTCCGCCAGCCCCTTGTCCAGGAACCACTGGAACGAGTCGCGTTGGACTGAGATCAGGTCCGGGAGCGGCAGGACCTCGTCGAGGTTCGCAAAGGAAAAGCGCTCCCGGGTTGCGGGGCGAGACAGCAAGGACTACTCCTTGGGGGATGCGATGGCCACAGACGCGCGCCAAGCCGCCGTCCATGAGACAAAGGACGCGAGCAGACAAGGCACGGCAACTGAACAGTATACAGCGTCGGCTGTGGACGCGCCAAACTGTTGCGCTCGCAACCTCGCACCTTACTAGACAGGGTAAGCCAGCCCGGGCACCGGGTCAAGCACTTCTGTGAAGGCTGGCCCCGGCGGCCTGGCCCCAGGCGCCCAATGCGCCGTGGCCAACGCCGTGCCCAGCGCCTTGGCGCTGGGGCCAGCCCCGATGAGTTACTTGAGCTCGACGCTCGCACCGGCTCCTTCGAGCTGAGCCTTGGCCTTCTCGGCGTCCTCCTTGCTGACCTTCTCCAGCACCGTCTTAGGGGCGCCGTCCACCAGGTCCTTGGCTTCCTTGAGACCAAGGTTGGTGAGGGCACGGACCTCCTTGATGACCTGGATCTTCTTCTCGCCGGCACCGGTCAGGACGACGTCGAACTCGTCCTGCTCCTCCTCGGCCGGGACCTCGGCGACGGCCGCCGCTGCCCCGGTAACAGCGGAGGCCACCGGCGCGGCAGCAGCTACGCCGAAGCGCTCCTCGAACGCCTTCAGCAGCTCGGACAGCTCCAGGACGGTCATTTTCGAGATCGATTCGAGGATGTCTTCCTGGGACAGTTTGGTAGGCATTTGTTCTTGTGCTCCTGTGGTGATGGGAACTGGTAGGACGGTCGGCCCTCTCGGGGCGTTGTTGAGGGACTTGCTTGGACGGGGACGGGCCCTCGGCTGACGGCCTGCCGCTTGAAGCAGGCGACCGGTGCCGAGCGACCTGCTCAGGTTGCTGCCGGGACGGCTTCGGCGGGGACGGTCTCTACGGCGGCGGTCTCCGCTGCGGCGCGCTTGTCCTTCAAGGCAGCCAGGCCATAGGCGAAGTCCCGGGGCAGGGCAGCGAAGAGCCCGGCCAGGTTTTGCATCGGAGCCGCCAGGCCACCTGCGAGACGAGCAAGCAGTTGCTCACGGGAGGGTAGGTCGGCAAGGGCCAGGGTGGCTTCGGGCCCGAGCACCGAACGGCCCAGGAGCCCTCCCTTTATGTGCAGGAGAGGGTTGGCCCGGGCAAACTCCCGCAGCGCCCTGGTAACGAGGGCGGCGTCGCCTCTCACGAAGGCGAGTGCTGTCGGCCCCGTCAATAGGTTGGCTAAGTCGCCTGCACCCCTCTGGGTGGCAGCAATGCGGACCAAAGTGTTCTTGAACACCCGGTATTCGCCACCCAAGGGTACGAGGCTCCGCCTCAACGTCGCCAAGTCCTTGACCTTGAGCCCCCGGTACTCCGTCACAATCACGGCATCAGACTGGTCGAGCCGTAACCGCACTTCTTCGACGACCGCAGCCTTTTCGGGCCTCGGGTTGTCCATCGTCACTCCTTAGTTGGATAGCTTGCACGCGAGCGCGCACGCCGATCCGGAGTGCCAGCTCGCCTCGTCGGGCCGGGAAGGGCGCTGGTCGGCGACCTGTAACCCGTTTGGCGCCATGAAGGCGCACCAGATTTCTACGGCGTTATGTAGGACAAGCATGCTACCAGCGCCAAAAGGCCGTGGGGCTTCGGGCATGCTGGCGCCGGGTGGCTCAACTTGCCGCGGCCACCGCAAGGTCTTCTTCGGTCACCCGCAAGCGAGTGGTGTCGACGTCGATCCCCGGGCCCATGGTCGACGACATGGCCACGGACCTTACGTAGCGCCCCTTGGCGGCGGCCGGCTTCACACGCGCCAACTCGTCGAGCACCGCCTTGAAATTGGTGATCAGCTGCTCGCGGCTGAAGCCGACCTTGCCGATGGGCACCTGGACTACGCCGCGGCTTCGGGCGTCAGCCCGGTACTCGACCCGGCCGCCCTTGAAGTCGACGACCGCCCGGCTCACGTCGGGGGTGACAGTGCCGGTCTTGGGGTTGGGCATGAGGCCGCGAGGGCCCAGCTTGCGCCCGAGGCGGCCTACCTGCGCCATCATGTCGGGTGTCGCTATAGCCACGTCGAAGTCCATGAAACCGCCGTCGACCCGGGCCACCAGGTCGTCAGAACCCACGAAGTCTGCTCCAGCGGCACGGGCGGCATCGGCTGCCTCACCAGCGGCAAAGACGGCGACCCTGACGCTCTTGCCCGTCCCGGCAGGTAACGAAACCGTGCCTCGCAACGCCTGGTCCGCTTTGCGGGGATCGATGCCGAGGCGTACGGCCAGTTCGACGGTCTCGTCGAAACGGGCGTGGGCCAGCTTCTTTATGACGTCGACAGCCTCGATCGGGCCATAAAGGCGTTGGTCACCCAACTTCTTGGCCGCAGCAATGTATTTCTTTCCTCTTTTCGGCACTGTGCCTCCCTCTTGTCGCAGCCAGGCGGGGCGAGGTGCTCCCCAAGCTCTGGATCTTGGTCTTGTGGTTCTTGGAACGTTGCGGTTACTGGCCTCTTTGGGCCTCAGCCCACTTTGACGCCCATCGCGCGGGCTGTGCCGGCCACCTGTGCCTTCGCCGCTTCGAGGTCGTAAGCGTTGAGGTCAGGCATCTTGATCTGGGCGATCTTCGTCACCTGAGCGTCGCTGAGCGTGCCAGCCACCTCTTTGCCGGCTGCCTTGGCACCTCTGGGTATGCCTAGCTCCTGGCGGATCAGGAACGCCGTCGGGGGAGTCTTCAGCACGAAAGTGAAGCTGCGGTCCGAAAAAACCGTCACCTCGACCGGGATGACTTGGCCCACCTTGTCTTCGGTAGCCGCGTTGTACTGCCGGACAAACTCCATCGTCTGTATGCCATGGGGGCCCAATGCGGTGCCGACCGGGGGCGCCGGAGTGGCCTTGCCGGCGGGCAACTGGATACGGACTATCGCTGTCACTTGGCGCTTCGCCATCAGATGCTCCTCTTGCTGCCGCCCTGCGAGGCCCTGCCGCTCGTCACGATCAGAGCTTCGCCACTTGGGCGAACTCGAACTCGACGGGTGTCTCCCGACCGAAGATGTTGACCAGGACCTTGACCTTGAGCTGGTCTTCGTTGATCTCGGCGATGGTACCGCTGAAGTCGGCAAACGGCCCCTCCCGGACCCGGACCGACTCGCCCACTTCGTACTCCAGCCGGGGCTTGGTCTTCTTCGGAGCGCCAACCCCGTCGGCCTTCACAGCCAGGATGTTCTCAACCTCACGCCGGGACAAGGGCGTCGGTCGAGCGCCGAGGCCCACGAAACCGGTGACACCAGGGGTGTTGCGCACCACATACCAGGAGTCGTCGTCCAGCTCCATGCGGACCATGAGGTAGCCAGGGAACACTTTGCGGGAGACGACCTGGCGCTTGCCGTTTTTCAGCTCGACGACATCTTCGAGGGGGATCACTACTTCGAAGATGCGATCTTCCATGTTCATCGAAGAGATGCGGCTCTCGAGGTTGGACTTCACCTTGTTCTCGTAGCCCGCGTAAGTATGCACTACGTACCAGCGACCGGGACGGTCGTACGGGCTCTCCGGCTTGACCACTTCGTCGGCGCCATCTTCAACGACCACGTCGGTCACATGGCTGTCGTCACTCGAGGGCGGAGCCGCGTCCCAGCCATTGCGGCGTTTGCGCGACGAAGTGGGGGGCGCTTGGGGTGCCGTACCCTCTATCAGGTCCGTTTCGTGTTCTTCAGGCATGACTATCTCGTGACGCTTGGGCGCGGGCGCTCGGCAAGTGGGGCTTCGGGGCTACTTGAAGAGCTGTGAGGCGCCAAGGGAGTACAGGTAGTCAAGCCCGTAGACAAGAGCCATGACGAACGCCAGGGTGAAGAAGACTACCGAGGCATAATTAACCAGCTCAGGACGCTTCGGCTTCATGACCTTGCGCATTTCGAGCATGACCTCGTCGAGGAACTGACGGGGGTGGAAGCCGCCTCGGGCCTGACCGGGGGTCGGGCGGCGCTCCTCGCGGCGTAATACCGGCTGGCCCTCGGCGTCAAGGGTGCCCTGGCGCTGGAGGAGCCGCTTCTGCGCCCGGTTGTACTCGTTGCTGCTCATGCTCACGTCAGTGACCTTCCATCACGAAGCCTCAAAACAGGCCAAACCTCTCTAAGCAGGGCAGGAGGGACTTGAACCCCCAACCGCCGGTTTTGGAGACCGGTGCTCTGCCATATTGAGCTACTGCCCTATGTGGCCTTGACCTGCTCGTTTACCTTGCTGCCGTCCCGTGTATACTCCCTCTTGGGTAACTCTTGGGTAACTCGTCGTCAGGAGGGAAGCATGAAGGGCAACATCGAGGCGCGGGGCACCGGCCGCTGGCGCGTCCGAGTCTTCGCCGGGCGAGAAGACGGGCGCACCAAGTTCGTGTCGCGCACGGTCAGCGGGACCAAGCGCGACGCTCAAGTTGCGCTCGCCAAGCTCGTTACGGAAGTCGAAGGCGGGCAGGTCGAAAGAAGCCACCCGGTTAGCGTATCAGCTCTCGTGGACCGCTGGCTCGACGCGGTCAGCCACGAGCGCTCGGCCTACACCATGCTGGAGTACAGGCGGCTCGCCAGCACTGACATCAAGCCTGCCCTCGGCACCGTCCGGCTGGACAAGCTTACCGGGGCACGCCTTGACGCCTTTTATGCCTCCCTACTTGCCCGTGGGCTGTCGCCTGCATCGGTGCGCCGGCACCACTTCTTGTTGCACGCCGCGCTAGGCCGAGCCGTCAAGTGGGGCCTGGTCCCCTCAAACCCTGCCGACAGGGCAACGCCGCCAGGGCTCACCCGTTCGACCGTGGCCGCGCCAGCCCTGGCCGATGTCCAGCGGCTGATAGCCGAGGCCGAGAAGACCGACACTGTGCTCGCGACCGCCGTCGCCCTGGCCGCGATCACGGGGGCCCGACGAGGCGAGCTGTGCGCCCTCCGGTGGTCGGACGTCGACTCGTCCCGGCGCGTCCTAACCATCGCGCGGTCCCTGACCGTGATCGACAAACAAACTACTGAGGGGCCGACGGAGACCCACCAACGCCGCGACATCGCCGTCGACGACGTGCTGCGCGCCTTTCTGGTCAGGCGGCGGGCCGAGCAGGAGGGCTACGCCGGGACAGTCGGCGTCAGCCTCGTCGAGGACCCGTTCATCCTGTCCCGGTCGGCCGACGGGTCGGCCCCATGCCTACCCGACGGGCTTTCGCACCAGTACCAACGGCTGGCGAGTCGGCTCGGGCTGCGCACTCATTTCCACGAGCTGCGCCATTTCGTGGCGACCACGGCGATCGCCGGGGGCGCCGACGTGCGCACCGTGGCGGGGCGGCTGGGGCACGCCGACGCGTCGGTGACGTTGCGGGTCTACGCTCACGCTCTCGAGGCGCGCGATCGTGACCTAGCCGGCTTCCTTGGGTCCGCCGTCCTCGGTCCCGTGAACGGAAGCCCGAAGCCTGACGAGGCTGACCCGCCAGCGCCGCCCGAGCTGGAACGCCCCGGGTAGCTCGCCCCGGCGCGCCAGGTCGTAGGCGAGGTCTTTGCTGATCCCCAGCAGCGCGGCCGCCTCAGGCACGGAGGTCACGTAGGGGTCGCCCCGGGTTGGCCTCGGCTGCGAGCGAGAGGTTTCGACGGCCTCGGTGACTCCTGCCTCTTTCCAAGTACTAATCACGTTGCGTCTCCTTGTGCGCTCGGCCCCGCAACAGGGCCTCTGCACTTAGGGGCCGGGGTGGCGATGTCCCGCTCGTTTTGGCCGCCCCTCGCCCCCGATGCAGGGGTGCTTGCCTGGCCGACTAGGTAAGCCTGGCGTGGCCAAGGGCAGCAGCCAGCCCAGGGGACTTCCGGGCGGCGAAACTGGCGTCCAACATCGCGGCGGCCTGTGGCGGCACCCCGTACTCCCCGAGGTCCACGCCAAGGACCTTGTCGAACCATTCCAGCACCACCGACCACGGCCAGACTTTGATCCCTTCACCGACGGACCCGAGCGGAGCCGGGAAGCCGCCCGGGCCACGCTTGCCGTCGACCAGGAGCCGGACAGACTCCCTGGTACGGCCGACGCGTCGGGCGATGTCGCTCACAGACACGAGGTCTGGGTCGACGCGCAGGGGGACGGCCGCCGGCACCGCTTTGGTGACACGCTCGACCAGCCCGGAGACAGCAGCGGCTGGTCCTGGGGCACGGATCTTTGCCCTCACCGTCGTGACGCCGCCGGCCTCGGAGAGGACGGCCTCGGGGAGTGCTCTTGAGACGGCGTCAAGGCAGTCGTGGCCGAGGCCCTCGAACACGACGCCCACGTTGTAGGTGCTCGGCATGTGGCCACTGCTTAGTGTGCTGCCACCGGAAGATGTTGGCAGCTGCCAACACCATAGCCCGCCCGCACAGCGACGCCCCGAAGTGCCACCCAGCCACCGTCCGCCTCGGTCGCAAGCACAGACCCGGTCGGCTCCCACGAGTGCGGCAAATAGGACCCGAACCGGCCCCGTCCCGTCGCGTCGTTGCCCCCGGTCCTTCACCACACAACGACAGGTGCCAGGCCAATGCCGCATGAAGGCGTTTCCCAACAAGCCCACTAGCTGCACGAGATGCCGTAGCGCGCACCGGCCCTGCCCTTCCCTTGTTGCTGTCCACCCCAAAGGCTCCTGATGGACCTCTTGCACCTGGTGGTGCCCCGTGACCAGGGCGGGGCGGCGCCACGTGTGCCACCACCGGAAGATCGCCACCTCGGCCCCTACCAGTAGGAGGCCCGAGAGCCGGGCCGGCGAGAGCGCCGAGGTGGCAGACAAGCAGTGCTCACGATGGGCAAGCCCCTGAAGATAGGCGGCAGCGCGTGGCAGTACCTGGTCGACAACGTGGCCTGCGGGCCGGGCGAGGGTGCCAACGTGGCGAGCTACTACGCGGGCCAGGGCACCCCACCAGGCAGGTTCGTCGGCAAGGGCTTGGCCGGCCTCGGGCCGGTGCCAGGCTCGATCAAGCGCGGCGACGTGGTCTCCCCCGAGATGCTCTACCGGATGCTCGTCCTGCTCGCCGACCCGCTGACCGGCGAGCCCCTCGGCCGTCCTCTCTTGACCGGGGAGAAAGCGCCGGTCGCAGGTTACGACCTCACCTTCAGCGTGCCCAAGAGCCTGTCGCTCATGTGGGCGATGGGTGACGAAGCCACCAGGGCGGCCATTGGACAAGTGCTCGAGCGTTCCGTGGCGGAGGTGGTCGGCTGGGCCGAAGACCACCAGGTGTTCTGCACCCGGACCGGCGCCCAGGGCGCCCGCCAGGAGGCGGTCGTCGGCGTGGTCGCGTCAACTTGGCTGCATTACGAGTCCAGGGACTGCGACCCGCACCTCCACCTGCATGCTGTCGCCTGGAACAAAGCCCAGGCGGTCTCCGACGGCCGCTGGCGCGCCCTCGACGGCAGGGAGGTCCACTACTGGCTCGTCGCCATGTCCGAGCGGCATGGCGGCATTGTCGAAGACCTTATGGCCGAGCGCTTCGGGGTGGCCTGGTGCGAGGCCAAGGCCATGGCAGGGCGGGTGACGAAGAGGGAGCTCGGCGGCGTTGCCCCGGGCATGGTGGCCGAGTTCTCCCGCCGCACCAGGGCCATAGAAGAGGCCCTGGCCGACAAGGCCAAAGCCGCAGAAGCCGATCGCGGGAGGGGGCTGACCAAGCGCGAGCTCGGCGTCCTGCACGGCCACGCGTGGCGGGAGACACGACAGAAGAAGGCCTACCGGCCGCTCGCCGAGATGACCGCCGAATGGGAAGAGCGGGGCCGGCCCTGGGTGGGCGACGGCCCGGCAGCCTGGGCGGCTAGCCTTGCACGTCGCAACCAGTTCCGGCCGCTGCACGCCGCAGACATCGGCGACGCGATGCCTGCCGACGTGGCCCGGGCCGCCCTAGCCGCGCGGTCCGAGAAGCAGTCGGTGTTCACGAAAGCCAACCTGGCCGCAGACGTCGAGCGCCAGCTGCACGGCGTGGTCTTCGCCCCCGGAGAGCGGGCCAAGGCTGCCGACCGGGCCGTCGAGCTCGCCGTGTCGATGGCCGTCAAGCTCTCGCCGCCCGAGCTCGCCCACGTGCCAGAACGCTTCAGGGCCCCCGACGGCGCGAGCCAGTTCTCCCCGGCCAGCTCGTGGAAGTTCACTACGGCAGAGCTCCTTAGAGCCGAGGCCAGGCTCCTCGACGTCGGCCGTGACACCTCCGGCCCCAAGGTCAGCTACGGCACAGTGGCCGCTGTTTGCGAGGCGCCACTGCCTGGCAAGGCCTACGCGCTCGGTGACGACCAGGCCCTCGCCGTCGAGCAGGTCGCCACCTCCGGGCGCGTGGTCGACTTGGTCGTGGGCGCGGCCGGGACGGGGAAAACCGCGGCGCTCGGTGCGCTACGCACCGCCTGGGAGGCAGGGCACGGGCCGGGCAGCGTGAAGGGCCTGGCGCCATCTGCCTCCGCTGCGTCCAACCTCGCCCAAGAGCTCGGGATCGCCACCGAGAACACCGCAAAGTGGCTCTTCGAGGTTGGCAAGGACGCCGAGCGCGTGGCCGAAGCCGAGCGGCTCCGGGCGCTCGCCGGGGAGCTGCCGGCAGAGGCTTCCCAGCGCGTCATGGCTCGTGCGGCAGCGCTTGAGACAGAAGCCGTGCGCTGGAGGCTGGACGTCGGCGACCTCTTGGTCCTCGATGAAGCCGGGCTCGCGTCGACCCTCGACCTCGACCGCCTGGCAGTCCAAGCCCGGGAAACAGGGGCGAAACTGTTGCTGGTAGGCGACTGGGCGCAGCAGGGCGCCGTCGGCGCGGGCGGGGCCTTCGCCATGCTCGTCGAGGACCGGGGCCACCCGCCGGAGCTGGTCGAGGCCCGCCGGTTCGAGCAAGCCTGGGAGCGGGGTGCCAGCACCGGGCTCCGGCGGGGCTCGACGTCCGCGATCGACGAGTACCTCGGCCACGGCCGCGTCTCTGCCGGGTACAGGGACGAGGTGCTCGTCGCCTGCTACGAGGGCTGGAGGACAGACGTCGAGGCGCGCAAGGCCTCGCTAATGGTCGCCCAGGACAACGAGACCGTCGCCGAGCTGAACCGCCTCGCCCGGGCCGGCCGAATGGCCGCCGGTGAGGTCGCAGAAGAGGGCCTGGTGCTCGCCGACGGGACTGTCGCCGGCGTCGGCGACCTCGTCGCGGCGAGGAAGAACGACCGCAGGCTTTCCCTGCCCGGAGGCGCTTGGGTGCGCAACCGCGACCGCTTCGTCGTCACCGCGGCGAACGACGACGGCTCTATGGCCGTGCGCCCAGTTGACGGGCAGGGCGAGGTCGTACTGCCCGCCTCCTATGTGGCCGAGTACGTCGAGCTCGGGTACGCCACAACGGTCTTCTCCGCCCAGGGACGGACAGTGGCGACCGCGCACGCCGTCGTCGGTTCCCGCATGACCAGAGAGGCGCTCTACGTCGCTGCCACCAGGGGGCGAGCGTCCAACAAGCTGTACGTGGACGTGGAGCCTGAGGCACCAGGGGCCGAGGCTTCCCACGGCCAGCCCGAGCGCGTTTCGGCGCGCCAAGTGCTCATCTCGGTGGCCCACCGCCGCGGTGCAGACGCCTCCGCTCACCAGGTAATGGCGGCCGAGTGGGCGAGCGCCGAGAGCCTGGGCCGCCTCGTCGCCGAGCACGAAAGCCTCGTAGCCGCCGCCAGTTCGGGGCGCTGGGAAGCAGAGCTGGGCCGTGCAGGGCTCCCCCCGCAGATCATCGTGGCGGCGCGCAGTTCAGCTGCCTGGGACGGCCTGGTCAGGTCGCTCGACGCCGCGGAGGACCGGGGGCTCCCGGTCGGCGCTGGACTCCGGCGGCTCGCGACAGCCGGGCTGGTACCGTCCGGGCCCGACCCGGCCGCAGCCCTGCAGACGGTGGTCTCGCGCTGGGAGCCCGGGGCTGAGGGCCGGTTGCAGCACCCCCGAGCCATGGTCGCCGGGCTGGTCCCAAGGGCCAGAGGCATCTCCGACGAGGACCTCGCCCGCGCTGTCCACGAACGCGAGGTGCTGATCGCCCGGCGCGCCCGGGAACTTGCCGAAGAAGCCGTTCGCAGCGGTGAGAAATGGGCCAGGCCATTCGGGGCGCCGCCCACGGGCCCTGCGGTCGCCGGAGCCTGGTGGGACCGCTTGGCCGTCGTCGCCGCCTATCGCGAGCGCTGGCACGTAGGCGGGGCGGGCATCCTCGGCGACGAGGCCGGCTCCCTCGGCCAAGCCCTTCACCGGGAGCGGGCCAGGCGAGCCGGGCACGAGGCAGCCGCACTGGGCGGCCTGGTCCCCTTGCCAGCGGCAGTGCCGTCGCCGTCGAGCGCTCCGGGCATGCAGGCAGGACCGGAGATGGAGCTGTGACGGGCAGGGCCTTGCCGTCCCGGGGCGTCCCGCGCCACTATTGGTGCCAGGTCGGGGTCGGAGGTGACGAGTATTAGGCGTGTGGGATCCACGTGGGTTCGGTGAGGGCTACGACATGTGGCCTAGGAATTGACCGCTGCAATAACCATCGCTCGGAGCGGCTCGCCAGGCACGGACCTGGACGCAGAAGTGCGAGCGGATCGTGGCATTCCTCGCCGGGCCACGAGCTTCGGTCCGTGGGAACGGTCGGCTCCACGGTTGGAACGATGAAGGGGGCAGGCAAGGTTGCTATTCACGTGGTGCGATACGGCTGCAGGAGCTCGACGATCCCCCAGCCCCGCTTGCTAGGGCTCCTCGCCACGTGCGCCGCCGTCGTATTGGGTGCCGGCGTCCCTCCGGTGGCCATGGCCTCGCTGCCTGAGCCACAGCAGTGGAGGGTTACCGCTGGACCCTACAGCGAGGTCGACCCCGTGTACTGCGCCGGCTTGACGGCCGCGGTCCACTGCCTCGCCCTGGCGTGGGACCGTCCTGGACCCGACGAGCTCGGGGCCCCATCGGTGCTGTACTCAGCCGACGGCGGTGCCACCTGGGCTCACAGGTCCCTCCCGAAGGAGGACGCGGCCACCTTCGCCCAGGTGTCCTGCGCCGAGGCGCCCAAGGGCATAGATTGTGCTGCTCTGAGCGGGCCGCAGGTATACGGCAGCACTCACATGACCACCGCCTGGTCAACCGATGCTGGCCAGAGCTGGTCCTACGGGGCCACGAAGACGATCCCCTACGCGTCGGCGCTCACGTGCACCGCCGTGGGGACCGGCGTCGACTGCGTCGCGCTCTCACTGTCCGATCGGGTGGCCTACTCGACCGACGGCGGGGCGACATGGAAGGCGGCGAGGCTCAGCGTAGCTACGAGCGCGATCGCAACCATCGCTCTGGAGGGCGTCTCGTGCGTAGATGAACAAGCCCGAGCCGACTGCGCCGCCGTGGGGGACAGCGGCGCGGGGCAGGCGGCGCTCGTTATGTACTACTCAGCCGACGGTGGCGCTACGTGGGCACCGTCGTCGTTCGCCTCGCAGCGCCTGCCCAGCATGGCGGGCAGCTGGGTCGCCTGCGCCCCAACGAGGACGGGCGTCGACTGCGCCGAGACGAACTTCGCCACGACGGAGCAGGCCAGTTCCGCCTTCTATTCGACCAACGGCGGAAAGAGCTGGGCTAAGAGCACAGGCAAGGCCCAAGCGGAGCTGAGCTGCGCCAGCGCCGGGACCAGCGCCGAGTGCGCCTCGGGGCCTTTCTTCTCTCGCGACGGGGGCGCGAACTGGCAGGTAGCGACGCTGGCGCCTTCCGTTTCGGCCATCTTGGCCGAAACGGTCATCCCGGCCGAGTGCTTCCGCTCTGGCGCTGGCGCCGCCTGTTTCCTCGCCGTCCCCGGCCTGGCGGCCCCGAACCGGGCCAGCGCGGCCGGGCTTTACTACTCGGCAAACGGGGGGGACTCGTGGGAGGCCGCCCCGCTGCCCCCGGGGTATACCCAGATCGCGAGCGGCAGCCCCCTCTTCCCCGCTGTCACCTGTTCGTCGTCCCTGGTGTGCATAGCTGGTGGGTTCGACCGACCAGGCTCCGGTGGCGGGGGGACCTATGTCGCGTCGACCGAGCCGGCGGCGCGTTGAGGCACCCCGTGGCCCCCGACTGGAGGCTTGTTCTGGAATACAGGGGCCACCACGGAGCCGCGTCAGGATGCCAGCAACGCCGCCCTCTGGGGTGGTCGAAGGGACGCCCTCCCCTCCAGCCGTGGACATTATGTCGTTCGCCCAACCCGACCGGGGTGTTCGCGTAGCCGTCTGAAGCTCCTATGTCAAGAGGCTTTTGCCAGGGCTTCTGTCGGAGCTGCAGCCGGTGGCCGTCGTCCCTCGGCTCGAGCGAGGTCTTGGAGCATGCGTCGGTAAATGACGTTCGAGAGGTGGCGTTTGAGGACCCGCATGCACTCCTTTTTCCTGTGCCCACGCGCGCGGGCCGTGTCCCAGATTGCCTGGGCGCGCGGGTCGCAGCGCTTCTGGGTGACCGCCATCCGGTGTATTACCGCGTTTACGCGCCGGTTCCCGCCCCGGTTCAGCATGTGGCGGACGGGCTCGTCGTCGCCCTCGGCGGACGACGCGGGCAGCGGCGCGGTCCCGTTGAAGCGGGCAAAGCCGCCTTCGCCGGCGAAGCGGCGGGGGTCGCCGACTTCGACCAGCAGCTCGGCCACCGAGCGCTCGGCGAGGCCGCACAGCTGGCCCAGTGTGGAGCGTGCTCTGTCCACGAGGCCGGCCAGCGCGGCGGTGGCTTCGCGCTCTTGGGCGTCGAGGCCCGCGAGAGCGTCCATGTGGCCGTCGAGGAGCTGCAGGCGAAGAGCGGTGGGACCATCCCAGCTGCGGGCTCGGTCCCGCTTTGACAGGGCCACTAGCCGCACGCGCACGTCGGGTTGGTCGGGAATGTCGGCCCGGGCTTCCTCTGGCAGGTCGCACAGCAGGGACTCAGCCTGGTTGAGCAGCTGTCGGCGCTGTTCAACGGCCCAGCGCCGGGCCTTGTGCCACAACGCGAGCAGCTCCGCGCTCTCATCGGGGCCGGAATCGCCCTGCGCCCGCTTGAAGGCGACAGGCATGTCGGGGTCGGCCTGGAGCGCGCTGGCGATGCGCAGCGAATCGAGCTTGTCGGTCTTCCCCTGTCGGCGCTTGCGCGACTGTTCGGCTGTGCGGCCGGGGTTCACGTCGCGCACGTCGTGGCCGTGGCGGGCCAAGAAGATTGTCGTGTGACGGCCGAGCCCGCTCGCCCCTTCGATGCCCCAGCGCCGGACGCGCCCGTAGGAGGTCGCCCAGGCCTCGAGCTCACGGTGGCCTTCACCTGAGACCCTGAACGACCGGGTCGCGATGAAGCCGCCCCGGCTGTCGAGCACGGTCGCGGTCAAGGTCCTCTTGTGCGGGTCGACCCCGACATCGTTGGCCTGCTTGGTCCGCTTGCTAGCCATTGGCCGTCCTTTCGTGGTGTATAAAGTAAAGACGCCGGTCGACATATCCCCGTTGAGAACTTCAACGCTCCTATAAAGTCAGGCCGGCCCGAAGAACCGGGCCGGTGGGCGACACTTCAGACGAAGGACACCCCAAGGCAAATTGGGGGTCATGATTGCGATGAGTCAGCCCATCGGCCCAGCCTTCGACCGTAGGGAGCCTCACCACCCAGGTGGTGGACCCCCGTACGTCTCCTTATTGAAACACGGGGATTGATAATGCTTGTAGGCGTTGTGGTCTCTGCCGTAGCGTCGAAGAGGTCCGATGGGCCAGCTCCCGAACCGTCTGCCGACCGCTTGCGGCCTGGCTTTGGAGCGAGGTGCCGGCCCTTCGGGTCTCGCCCGTGGTGTGGCTCAAAAGAGGCGCGAGCGCCGTCACCGTAATCAGACATGCCCGCCGCGGCCCCAACTTCCCCGTCGAAAAAAGGAGCTGGTGTGGCGATAATTATCGGTGTCGACCCCCACAAGGCCTCGCACACGGCCGTGGCGATCGATGACAAAGAGAGGCCGCTCGGCGAGCTGCGGGTGCGCTCGTCGGCCGACCAGGTCCAGCGGCTGTTGTCATGGGCGGCCAAGTGGCCCAAGCGGACCTGGGCCGTCGAAGGCGCCGGTGGCCTCGGCTACCTGCTGGCCCAGCAGCTGGTCTCGGCGGGCGAAACTGTGCTGGACGTGCAACCCAAACTGGGCTCGCGCGTGCGGCTATTGGCCACCGGCAACGTCAATAAGAACGACCCCAACGACGCCCGTTCGGTAGCCATTGCCGCTCCCCGCTCCAAGGACTTGCGCCCGGTCGCCGCCGAGGACCATGCCGCCGTGCTCAAGCTGTGGTCTAAGCGCCGCCGGGACCTGGGCTCCCTGCGCACCCAGGCGGTGTGCCGTCTGCACTCCGTGCTGTGCGACCTGGTCCCCGGGGGCCACCCGAGGAAGGAGATAACCGCAGCTCAGGCTGCTGGTATCCTGGCCAGCCTGGAACCGTCGGGCGCCGTCGCCCAGGCCCGTTACGAGCTCGCCCAGGACTTCCTGGCCGACGTGCGCCGTATTGATGCCCAGATGGCGGAAGCCAAGAAGCGCCTCGAGGTGGCGGTCAAGGCGTCGGGAACGACGGTGACCGAGGTCTTCGGGGTCGGGCCCTACGTGGCCGCCACCGTGATCGGCTACGTCGTTGACGTAGGCCGTTTCGCCGACCGGGACCGGTTCGCTTCCTACAACGGCACCGCCCCCATCGAGGTCTCCTCTGGAGGCCACAAGGTCTTCCGGCTAAGCCGGCGGGGCAACCGGCGCCTCAACCACGCCATCCACATGGCGGCGGTGACCCAGGTCTCCCACCGCCACAGCGAAGGCCGGGCTTACTACGACCGCAAGGTCAAAGAGGGCAAGACCACGAAAGAGGCACTGCGTTGCCTGAAAAGGCGCATAAGCGACGCCATCTTCGCTCACCTGGTCGCCGACGCCAAGCGCAGGGCCCAGGCAGCTAAAGCGGGCCCGGGAGGGCAAAAGGGGAACGGCTCTGTCTCCAGCGTGGCCGGCTCACACCCCGAGCGCCAGCTCTTCGGACAAGCCACTCCCAGGCCCGTGCCCACCCTACGTCGCACGGCGACCTCACGCGGCCGGAATACCCAGGAGCCGGTCGGAAAGAAATCCCGAAAAGCCTCTTGACGCAAAGAGGTCTCGCTATGGACGGATTTCCCTTGGCACGCCTCGTCTTTTCCGTCAGGCATAACGGGCCATTATGGCGTCATCGGCTACCGGGTAGCCGAAGCCGCCCCTGGGCCCGGCGACGATGAGGGAGCCGTGAGCGCGACGTACGCGCTCGTTTGAGCGGGAGGGGAGCGAGCCATCCGGGGACTAGCTCCTGACGCCCTGGGCTGGTGCCGCTAAGGCGCCACGCGGTAGATGTCAGCACGCTGCTTGGCGGCGACGACGATGACAGCGGAGCCGTCCAGGCCAGCCGTCGCGTCTACCGCCGGGTACGAGTTGGGCGCGGAAGCCCAGGACAGGCCGATGGTGCGGGTACCGGACAATCCGAACGCCCGATCGAAACGCCCCGTCGACGACAGTTCGCGGACCTTCAGGGAGCGCGGCACGTCATAGGTGGGGCCCTCGGCGACCCGCTCGGTGACGATTGCCGCCGTCCCGCCGAGGAGGGGTACCGCCCAGGTCCCCGAAGAACCGTCGGACGGGAGCTCGGTCTTGCCGTCCGTGCCGAACGAGTGGTCGGTCCGCCCGTCGGCGAGGAACCCGACGGCCAGCCCGCCTCCCGCCGTCTTGGGGGCAGGTAGCTGGCAGTCCGACGCCAGCAGGTCGCCCACCAAGGCGAAGCCACCGTCCCGGCGGGGGTACAGCGCCGGGCCGAGCAGGTCGTAGCGCGGGCTGGCCGCGGCGATCGACTGGCGGGCGGCGGCAGCGAACGCCTCGTCCGGCTTGCCGCCCGGGCCGAGGCGAACCAGCACCGGCCCACCGCAGCCGGTGTACATGACGAAGCCCATCACCAAGAGCCCACCGTCTTCAGTGAAGACCTCCGTGTCGTACGAGCCGTCCAGGGCGGGGACCATGGCCCAACCGCCGTGGCCGAACGACCGCTCCAGCCGGCCACTGGGGCTAAGGGCGCCGACGAAGTCCTCGACGCAACAGTGGGCCGCCCCGTCGTTGCCGCCCACGTAGACCGTCCCCGACGGGCCCAAAGCGAGCGAGCCGACGGCGGTCCCAGAGGACGTGCCCTTAGCTGGTCTTGCCGGTGAGGGCAGCCGGGACAAGCCGGAGGTGCCAAAGCTAGGGTCGAGGTGGCCGTCGGGGAGCAGCCTGCCCACGATCACGTCCGCTCCGGCGCCGCCACCGAGGAGCACCTCACCGTCACCAGTGGCCTCGATCACGTCGATCTTGGCCGACGGAGAGGCGACGGCCAACGTAACAGTCGACCTGCCGTGCAGGCCGAAGCCCTGCGCCGCCTGGCAGTCGGGCAGGACGGCGTGAAGGACGGCGACCAAGTCGTGGCCCCTGGTGTACGACCCGCCGAGGACCAAGGTGCCGTCGGGCAGTTCCGTGTCGAGCAGGGACGGGAACGGTCCGGCGACCTCGGGGACGCGCACTTGGCAAGAAGGCGCTATGACGCCGGTCCTGGCTAGGTGCGCCTGGTCGCTCGTGAGCTGTCCGGGGAACGCCAGCGCGGCCAACACGCCAGCTAGGCCTATGGCCAACATGCGCACCTGTCCGTGACCTCCCCCTCTACCAACGAACACCGGCGCCCGCCGGTTCCGGCCGCTGGTCCCTGAGTAATGATGTCGGAATGAGTTCCGAGGCTGAGCGACTGGCTGCGCTGGAAGACCTTGTGCTGCTCCGGGTGCCGGTGGGTAGCGCCATGGCCCGGCTAAGGGCCTTCCCTTGGGACAGTGACTTCCCCCTGGTCGTCTTGACGAGGCAGCACGTCCAGGCCCTCCTCGGTGCCTACCTTGAAGGCAGGCTTGACGAACATGATTGTGAGAGCTGGGCCGCCGTCTTAGAGTGCCGGGACGATGTCGGTCTTGAGCCGGGCTTTGAGCAGCTCCTTAAGGCGTTCCTTTTCGAGGTCGCAACGCCGGAGCTGGCAGGCCAGTTGACGCCAGCCGCAGCGGGCCGGTGGTCGAGCCAGCTGAACAGCCCAGGCCGGGGGTAGAGGTCGTGGCGCTACCGGGTGTAGGCCCTGAACCGGGTCCAGGTCGGGCTGGCTGATAGGCGATGTTCTGTTCCTCGTCTGACCCACTGCGCGGGTGCGCGGACCTGATGTCATGAAGGAGCGCTGAAAAGCGGTCCCGCGTGACGGGCCCGGTGGTAGGGGCCGGCGCCGTTGGGTGGGAGGAAAAGCTCGTGCTGTCTGCACCGGGCCGCATAAGGGGATTCCTCCGTC
>Ga0326727_10000730_pt1 | contig 132728 bp, 113 predicted proteins | sample MB2enrmetagenome_FD_207643 | JGI IMG/M metagenome (GOLD analysis project Ga0326727, IMG submission 207643) | Lab enriched peat soil microbial communities from McLean, Ithaca, NY, United States - MB29MY | ecosystem: Environmental > Terrestrial > Soil > Wetlands > Peat | place: USA: New York...
TTACCCACGCGCGGTTTGGGGCAGACCGCGAACCTTCCCTTCCCGAAAGGCTTAAACTGTCATGAGTCACCATTTGTGCCTACCGCCAGCACCTCAATTCAAAAAACTTGGGGCATTGGGCTTCAGCGTGTGCCCTAAAGGGGCAGATTACCAGTGGGGGAAGGACCCACTCGAATAATTGATGGTTAGATTCGATAGCTGGCGAGCGGTTCGGTTGGGAAACTGGCTGGGCTGGAACCTCGTGACAAAGTCCACGGAAGGTGGGCGAGCAACTTGGCAGGCCGTAACGCGAGTGAAGCTCGAGCAGGCCTCGAAAGGCCCAATGTGGTGCCGACCCGGCACTGAAGCGGGGAAGGCGGAATCGATCCGGAAGAACCCGGCGCGGGAGCGCGTCAAAGCGATAACCATTGGCACGGATCGGACCACCGGGGTAGTGAGCACAGCATGCCAAGAAGGTAATCATGCGTCAGTAGGGGAGGCCCTGGGAGGCGGCGGAGTCGCGACCTGCCAACGCAGTCGGAAAGGACAGCGGACCTCCAGGGCGTCGGAGAGGGCCAGAGGTACCGGAAGCCGGGTCGCCCGGCCGGACGGCTCATCCCAAAAAGGCATCTGGAGGAATCGACAATGTGTTCGTGGCCGGCGAGGTAGGGCCCGTCAGGTGGCAGCGCTGACCTTGGCTTCCAGTTCCGCCCAACGCGCGTACAACTCCGCCACACGGGCCTCGGCCGCCTGCACTTTCTGGTAGCAGGCGTGCAACCGCAAGCCGTCCGAAACTACCGGGGGCGATTGCATCTCCTGGTGCAAGGCTTCCAGTTGGCTTTCCGCCTCCAGAATCCGCTCTTCCATTTGCTCCCACTCGCGCGCTTCCAGATAAGAGAGTTTTTTCTTGGTTGCCGGGGACACGGAGCGCGCCGGCGGAGCTTCCTTCTCCGGCTTCGGAGCCGTGCGGCTCTGCGCGGCCTCCCATTGCCAGTAGTCGGCGAAAAGTTCCGCGTTACCCTGCCCGTCGAGTCCCACTACCATGGTGGAGACACGGTCGAGCAGGAAGCGGTCGTGAGTCACCAGCACCAGCGCTCCGGGGAATTCGCCGAGGCTCTCTTCGAGCACTTCGAGCGTGGGGATATCGAGATCGTTGGTAGGCTCATCGAGCAGCAACAGGTCGGCCGGCTGGAGCATCAGCCGCGCGATGAGCACGCGCGCCTGCTCGCCGCCCGAAAGGCTCGCAATGGGCCGGTCGAGCTGCGTGGAGTCGAACAGGAAGCGCTTGGCCCAGCCGGCCACGTGGATGGGGCGATCCTGGTAGATCACGTGGTCGCCGTGCGCGCCCAGTCCCTGGCGCAGCGTTTGCGACAGGTCGAGCTGTTCGCGTGCCTGGTCGAAATAGACGATGCGCAATGCCGGCGCCCGCTCGATGCGGCCGGAATCGGGCTGTTGCTCGCCCGCCAGCAGTCGCAGCAAAGTGGTCTTGCCGGTGCCGTTGCGGCCCAGCAATCCCAGCCGCGTGCCCGGCGACAGCACCAAGCTGAGATCGCGAAACAGCGTCCGGCCGCCCAGTTGGCGCGAGACCGATTCCACGGATACCAGCCGCTTGGTCCGCCGGTCTGTAGCCGTGAAATCGATCTGCGTCACGGCTTTCGCGCCGCGCGTTTCGAGGTCCGACAGATCTTTCATCAGGCGCCCGGCTTCATCGATGCGCGCCTTCGACTTGCCGGTCCGCGCCTTGGGACCGCGCCGCAGCCACTCCATCTCTCGCCGCACGATGTTGGCCAGCGATTCCTGGCGGCTCGATTGCGCCTGCAGGAACTCGCTCTTCCGTTCGAGGAAGTCGCTGTAGCTGCCGGGGACGCGGAAAAGGCCCTCGGGGTAGATCTTGTCGATCTCCACCATGCCGTTGACCACGTTGTCGAGGAAATAGCGATCGTGGCTGACCACCACGCTGGCGAAGGGCGCGGCGGCAAGCTGCTTTTCGAGCCACAGGATGCCCTCGAGATCGAGATGATTGGTGGGCTCATCGAGGAACAGCACTTCTGGCTGAAGCGCCAGTTCGCGCGCGATCGCCAGGCGCCGCCGCCATCCGCCGGAGAGCGAGTCGGCGGCCACCGACCCGTCGGCAAAGCCCGCGCGGCCCAGCGTGAGATTGATGCGTCCGGCGCGCTCGAGGTCGTCCAGCCGCTCCCCGGCGATAGCCTCCGCGATCACCGCGGCCACCGTCTGGCCCGCGGGAAAATCGGTCTCCTGCGGCACATATCCGACGCGCGTATTGCGCCGCAAGGAGATGGTGCCGGAGTCGGGCTCCAGGCGCCCGCTCAGAATCTTGAGCAGGGTGGATTTGCCGGAGCCATTCGGTCCGATTAGCCCCAGCCGTTCGCCCTCCGAGATCCCCAACGAGATATTCTCGAACAGCGTCCGCGAGCCGTAGGACTTCGAAAGGGAGTTGCAGCTAGCGAGTAAGGCCATTCAGCTTTGACTCCGCGTCACGCCCGCGAAAATGCGGCCGGGCTGGCGCGCGGCGGGACCCGGCCTGAGGGCGCCCCCGATCGGTCCGCAAGTTCCCAACCCAAGGCCACTTAGTTTTCCCGCTTTCGGGCATCTGCGTAAATAGTGTGGCGGCCACCCACGGGGGTACCCTTCGGGCCCACCGGCTCGCTGGCCGGCCTCTTCGCGGTGCCCAGGCCTGAATCCACGGGAGGAGCGGCACGTCCCGCGCAGGCCAGGGGGCCGGCCCTACAGAAAAACGGGCCATATGGGATTGGCGGGTAACCTTACTCATATCGGAGCGCCTCCACCGGGTCTAACCGCGCCGCTTTCACCGCCGGCCAGACGCCGAAGAACACCCCGACCCCCACCGACATCGAGAAGCCCGCGATCAGCGCCCACGCGGGCACTTGCGAGGGCAGTGCCGGAACCAGCGCGCCCAGCAGCATGGTGATGGCGACTGCGATCAGAATTCCCAAGACTCCGCCGAGCCCGGTGAGCGTGGTGGCCTCCACCAGAAATTGTCCGATAATGTCGCGGCGCCGCGCTCCCAGCGCCTTGCGCACGCCAATCTCGCGGGTCCGCTCGGTGACGCTCATCAGCATGATGTTCATCACCCCGATGCCGCCCACCAGCAGTCCCAGCCCCGAGATGGCGATGGCCACCAGCCCGATGAGCCCGGTGATGCGGTCGAATTGCTGGATGATCTGGTCGGGCGTGGAGATGGCGAAATCGTCCTCGGCGTTGGTGGGCAGACGGCGAATGCGCCGCATCACGCCCTCCACTTCCTGGTACGCTTCTTCGCGCATGCCGGGCTTGGCTTTAGCCGTGATCATGAAGCGATCGATCTGCGGATAGCGGGATTCGGCGGTGTGCAGCGGGATATCCAATGCGTTGTCCATGCCGTTTTCGCCGAAGAAGCCGCCCTTCGCTTTGGCATAAACACCGACCACGGTATACTCCGCGCCATCCATCATGAGAGCTTTCCCGGCGGCGCGGCCATCGGGAAACAACGCCTCGGCAACGCTGGCGCCGATCAGGGCAACATGCGCCGCGCGGTGGTCTTCTTCGTTCGAGAAGAACCGCCCGGCGGAGAGATCGCGCGGTGAGATGTCGCCCATATTGGGCGACAGGCCGCTGACGTTGATGGTGTCGGTCTCGTACCCCGGGACGCGCGCGGTGAGCGGGTTGCCTTCCACCGCTGCCGGAAGAATCAGCTCCAGGCCCACATCCTCGACCGATGCACACCATCGCTTGATGTCGTCGGCGTACTCCGGCTTGAGCGCGCGGCGCTGGCGCTCCTTGGCGTTGCGCGGTTCCTGGTTGGGATCGCCGGTGCTCTTGAAGAGGAAAATGTTGTCCGGCCCCATCTCCTGGAAGAAGACCACCACGCCCTGGCGAAGGCCCGTCAGCAGCGACGCCACCGTCACTACCGTGGTGATTCCGATCACGATCCCGAGGATGGTCAGCAGGGAGCGGAAGCGGTGGACCCACACCGCGTCGACGGCCATGCGCATGTTCTGGCTGACGCTGATATTCACGCTCTACTCCGCATGCTCTTACTCCGCACGAAGGGCCACCACCGGATCGAGCTTGGCCGCGCGCGAGGCGGGGTACCAGCCCGACGCAACCCCCACAATGCTCGACACCCCCAGGGCCAGCGCGACGTATCCCGCGGTGATGTGCAGCGAGAGCTCGAAGACGCGGCCGAGCAACTCCGTCACCATCGCGCCCACGGTGACTCCCATGGCGCCGCCGATCGCCGCCAGCATTACGGCTTCGATGAGCACCTGCAGCATCACATCGCCATGGCGCGCGCCCATTGCCTTGCGGATGCCGATTTCATGGGTGCGCTCGGTGACACTCACCAGCATGATGTTCATGATCACGATGCCGCCCACCAACAACGAAATGCAGGTGACCGGCACCACCACGGCCGCCACCATGGAGAGCAACTGGTCGATAAAGCCGCGGATGGCATCGGGCGTAAGGTTGTCGAAATTGTCCTCCTGGCCGGGCCGCGCATGAAAGCGCGTGCGCAGCGAGACGCGCGTCAGGTCCAGGGCTTCCTGCAGTGTCAGGCCGCTGCCCGGCTTGGGCCGGCCGAACAGGGCGAATCCGGTGCCGGGGCCGTATAGGCGGTCGAACGCGCTGATTGGAATGTAGACGGAATTATCCTGATCGCGGCCGAACGCCGAGCCCAGTTTTTCCTGGACACCGATCACCGTAAATTCCACGCCTTCGATGCGCACGATCTGGCCCAGCGGGGACGACTCGCCAGGAAAGAGCGTAGTCCGCACGGTTTCGCCGATCACTGCGACGAACGCGCGGCTGCGGTCTTCCTGTTGGGTGAAGAAGCGGCCATCCACTACGCCAATGTCGCGGATTCCCGCCAGATCGGCCGAAGCTCCCAGAATGGTGGTCTCCTCGCAGGTGAGGTTTTCGTGTTTCACGTCGGAGGAGTGGTTGCGATACGGGCTGTAGAGGACACGGTCGCCATTCAGCGATTCCACGAAGCGCCAGTCAGTAGTGCGAATCGGCTTATTGCGCTTGATCTTGTCGAAATACTCGCGGCGGCTGAGGCGGCCGGTGGCGGCGATTTGCGCCACCATGAAGGATTCCGAGCCGAATGCCTTGGCGGTGCTTTGCTCGGCGTAGACCCCGAGGCCGGCGATGGCCGCTCCTACCATGATGACGCTGGCAACCCCGATGATCACGCCCAGCAGAGTTAAAAAGCTCCGCAGCTTGTGCGCGCGAAGGGAATCCGCGGCCAGGCGGAATGCATTTTGAAATTGCTGCCAGGAGCGGCGCACCCCGGAACCCGATTGGGTCATGTCCTTCCAGGATAACGTAAGATGAAGGTGCGCCACGGCCATGCACACTCTCCGTCTGGCTTATGCCACCGAATATCTGATCGCGCTGATCGCCGTCTTCGTACTCTGGAGCCAGGTGGGCGGCCAGAGTCATCTGGACCTGATGCCCTGGTTTGTCAAGCTGGGATTGGGCGCCGGCGCCGCGCTGGCGATAGTGAAGGCTACCAGCGCGGCCGTCTCGCAGGAGCATGCCTGGAACGGCCGGACGCTGAAATGGTTCGGCATCCTGCTGGCGTTGCTGCTGGGGTGCGGACTGGCGAGCTACTATTGCCATCTTTATTTGGAGGACAATGGCGACGATCAGCCCGATGACAATACTGCGGTCGGCTGGGTGATGCCGGGGAGCGGGCCGGCTCCGAGCGGTTGGCGATACGGAGGGAACTCGTAAGGGCCGGCCGCGGCCTGTTACGCCCGCGGCCGCTCAGATTGTTACCGGTTGCTCCAGGTCCCTGGTCAAATACTCAAGGATCTCCTGCTCCCGTTGTTGGACTTCGAGCAGGATTGGCTCCGCCATGCGAGCGTAGTCCTGCCGCGAGTGGACCAGTGGACCTTGCGCGCTTCCAGGAGGACTTTCCGCACATTGGCGACGCACTGCTGCGCTAGGAGCATTTGGTCGTCGGTTTGAATCACGGCAACTCCAGTTCCAGCCGGAAGGGGGCCTTCTTAACGGGCCGATTCCCGCTGCTCGATCCACCGGCGAAGAGACTCCTGCGTCTCACCAGATCTGCGACCCGCCAGGAGACTCTCCACGCTGATATCCTCATCCAAATCGGGCCAGTGGATACCCTCGCCACCCGCGATCAGACGCCAGTTGGCACGCTCCTTTGGCGTCCCATGCGCCAACCGCGGGAACCAGGCGAGTGGCACCGTGATCGTGCGGCCATCCGCAAGGTCCGCGGCCAGGGCGTCGTCGCTTACGCTTACGCTCTGGGCAAATGCCTCCTTGAGTTCATTCCCCGAAATACTCATGCCATGACCTCAACAAAAATGCTGCGTTGTCCTCGACCAATCTTTGGATACGTCCAATCTCCACGCGGCTGAAACCGCGGCTCCCCTCCAAGCGAACCGGTTCCAGCCAGAACTTCGCCTTTCCCTGCAAAAAGCATTGAAAGGGCGATTCTCGATCATTTCAGCGAAGACCGGTCACCCAACGATTATCGTCCGTCCCGAAGGTGGCGTATCATCTGCGCGGCGGTCTCCTTCGACGGGATCGGCTTCGCCTGGTTTGTGCGCTGCAACCATTCGCGCATTGAGAGCCCCGTCTCAGGAAGGTCTATCTTGCGGTCAGGCGCCGCAGGGCGATCCCGACTCAGATCGGCACCGACGAGCGGCGACCGGCGGAGCGCTTTGACGATGCCGCCGCGAGTCTGTTTCGGCCCTTTGTGAGTCGTCTTCTTCGATTTCACCCCAACACCACTTTCTCCCCCGACCTGCACGAGCGATACACCGCGTCCACCAGTTCCAGCGCCTGATAGCCTTCCTCGCCTGACACCAGCGGCTTGCGGCCCTCGGCGATAGCATCACCGAAATCGCGGAACTGCCGCTCGAATGGCGTGAGCGAGATGGCCATAGGGTCCGACGCGCCGGATGCCGATTCCCGCACCACCGGTGCCGGCTCGCCGGCGTCGTCTTCCACGTCCCAGGCGGTCAGCTTGTCGCCTGAAATGATGGCCGTGCCCTTAGTGCCGTGGAACTCGGTGCGTTCGGTATAGCCCGGCCAGAACGCTGTGGCGGCCTGGATCACGCCCGTCGCTCCGCTCGCGTAGCGGACCACGGCATTTACCACGTCCTCCGATTCGATGCGATTGCGCGCGCCCAGTTGCCACGCGCCGAACAGTTCTTTCACCGGCCCCGCAAGCCAGCGCAGCAGGTCCACTTGATGAATTCCCTGGCCGATCAGCGCGCCGCCGCCTTCGGTCTTCCAACTCCCTTTGATGGGACGCGCGTAATACTCCGCCGAGCGATACCATTTCACGTAGCAATCGCACTCGATGAGCTTACCCAGACAGCCCGCCGGGATCGCGCGGGAAAGAAACAGGCTGGCGTCGTCGAAACGGTGCTGGCTTACCACGCCCAGTAGGACCCCGCCCGAGTGCGCCGCCTCCATCATTCGTCTCGCGATATTGAGATTGGTGGCCATGGGCTTTTCGACCAGCACGTGCTTTCCCGCCGCGGCAGCCAGTTCCACCGGCTCCAGGCGGAACTCCGGGAAGGTGCAGACGTCCACGAAATCCACGTCCGGATGGCGGCAGAGATCCTGGTACGCGGGTACGTACTGCGCGGCGAATTCGCCGGCAAACGGCCGTCCCGATTCCTCGTGGAAATTGCTGCAGACCGCGACCCGATAGCCGATATTCAGGTACGCGCGCGCGTGTTTCCGGGCCACAGCCCCGGTGCCGACGATTCCAACTCGCATGAACGTCCATTCTAGCGGGAGCACGCGCCCGCCGGGCGCCCGATTCCGATCGGCCCGATTCCAATTACAATAAGGGATCGCATGAATCGATACTTTGCAGTTCTCCTCGCGGTGCTTGCGGCGCTGTCCCAGTTGTCGTGCAAGCGCAAAGCTCCCGCGGGAGTCGCGGCCGAGATCAACGGCCACGCGATCACCATTGCAGAGCTGGATAAAATCTACCAGACGCAATACCCCGAGCCCATCGCGGAATCCAATGAAGATCAAGTGCTGGCACAGCGGCTCGACCTGCTCAGCCGGCTGATCACCGCCGAGATCATGTGGCAGCAGGCCGAAAAGCTCGGCATCACCGCCACCGACGCCGACATCGATACCGAGGTCAACAAGAGCCGGGCGCCGTATACCAAGGACGAATTCGACAAGAAGCTGGGCGAACGCCACATGACCATGGACGACTTGCGCGCCCAAGTGCGCCGCGACCTCACCGTCACCAAACTGATCAACCACGAAATCACGTCCCACATCAGCATCACCGACGCCGACGTAGCCAACTTCTACAACGCCAACAAGGCGATGTTCAATCCCGCCGAGCCCACAATCCACATGGCGCAGATCCTGGTGACCCCCACGCCCGATGCCAACTACCGCAATCTGAAGAACAGCAAGGCGCAAAACGCCAACGAGGCCAAGGCCAAGATTCAGGACATCATGCGCCGGCTGCAGCAGGGTGAGGATTTCAACATGCTGGCGCAAAGCTACTCGGAAGATCCGAACAGCGCACCCAACGGCGGCGACATGGGGTTCGTACCGGCCGCGAATCTGGAAAAGCTGCCGCAGGAAGTTCGCAAAACCATCGATGCTATCCAGCCGGGGAGCATTTCCCCCATCATTCCGATGAGCGACGGCTACCGCATCATCAAAGTGTTCGAAAGGGAACCGGCCGGCCAGCGGGAATTAACCGATCCGCGCGTGCAGCAGAATATCCGCGATACCCTGATGAACCGGAAAGAGCAGGTACTGAACGCAGCGTATTACGAAGTGGCCCGCAACAACGCCAAAGTGATCAATTACCTGGCGCAGCAGGTGGTGGATAACGCGGGGAAGGCGAAGTAGAGCGAAGGGAACTGAAGTCAGTTGCTCACCCGCCTACGGCGGACCACGAATGATGAAAATTTTCGGGTTCCAGCCGGGCTTGGGAATCAATGGGTTGCCGGGATTTTCAGGAGAGAAGCTCGGCAGGGCCGACTATTCTCTTACTTGGTCTTCCCGACTTCGTACACGTAGATGGTGTATTCCATGCCGGCCCTGACGTGTTCCACGGACACGGGTTTCCATCCCTTGATCGGGAATTGATTGGACACCACGCGCGTGCCCGGCTTCAAGTATTTCTCCAGGTTGGGCCGCAGCCGCTCATTGGAGTCCGTCATGAAATACATGGTGACCACCGTGGCGGGGCTGAAATCCACGTGGAAGACATTGCCTTCCACAATGGATGCGCGGTCTTCCAAGCCCAGTTCCCGAATGCGGCGTTGCGCCTGCCGGCACAGGTCGGGCAGCATTTCGACGCCCACGGCCTTGGCCCCGTACTTTTGCGCCGCGGCGATCACGATGCGGCCGTCGCCACTGCCCAAGTCGTAGACTATATCGCTAGCTTTGACGTGTGCCGCATCGAGCATCCGGTCCACCACCGAAGCAGGCGTGGGAATGGAAGGCGCCAGGTTTTCAGGCGAGAATTTCTGGGAATATCCGGGGAATCCAGCGGAGACGACGACCAGCGCGACTGAAAGCGACCGCATGCGATTAGTGCAGGGCAGCTTCGGCAGTAGCCGCCCGCCCTACCTTTGATTTTACAATACGGCCCATGATTTCGCTCCAGGCAAAAAATAAATCCCGCGGGCGGCTGATGGTATATTCGGCGCCTTTGAGGATTCGAACGGCGTTGCCGATGGCGTCCCGCCAGGGATTCATCTGCGGATTCGCATTGTAATTCATGTAAAAGACCGGGAATTTGACGTCGGAAAGCTGCTTCAGCGTATCCAGGGACACGCCGTCCTCCAGCATCACCTTCGGACCGGCGAAGATCAGTGCGTCCAGGTTGTCTTTCGGATCCTTGATCTCGTTAGTCATCAACTGCGTCAGAAAGTCCGTATCGCTATGCTTTTGCACCAGATGTTTTAGATCCACGGTGCCCAGATGCAGGGCCTTGACCGCCTGGCCGAGAGCCGGGAAATCGATCTGCGACGCCTCATCCTGGCGGTAGATCACCTTCTGCTGCTGCATGTTATAAGCCACCACGGAGAACTTCGAGATGCGCGGCTCGCGCGAAATACTGCGCAGCATGGAGAGCAGCGCGCGGGAATCCAGGGGCTGCAACGCCGCTGAATTGGCATCCTGCGGCGCGAAATTCACCATCACTTTCACGTTGAGAGGCGCCGGCTTTTGTTCCCTCTGGATGGGCGGATCCTGCTTGAAGATCTCCGGGTCGACGGTCTGTACCGTGCCGGCGGCAATGTCCAGCGTCATCTGCTTGTCTTTGGCGGGCAAGTTTGCTTCCGAATCCCAATGGAAGGAGCACATCCGCTCGGCACGATCGCGCATCAGCCAGTCGATGTGGTACTTGCCTTCACCGACATTGAATGCCCCGTTCAGATAGGCCGGACCACCTTCGTCGCGATCGATCGCCGGCACCTGAAAATGCTGCGAGAAGTAGATTCCGTCGGGATGATTCTCGGGTGTCACGCGGAAGACCATGGTGAGCTGGTTATCCGTACCCACCAACTCTTTAATGGGAACGGTGACTTCGTAACCCAGGTGGAACTTGAGGTCGAAGCCGAGAGCCGCCTTCTCCGGGGTCACCGTGCAGGGCAGGTCTTTGCGATTTTCGGTGGACTCCAAAATGGCCGCGTCCGCCGGCATGAGCCGCACCAAGCCCTCGGTGGGAGCCATGATGTCCTGCGCCGAGAGGCAATTGAAGGGCAAAAACGCCAGGCAGGCCAGCAAAGCTCGATTTCCCGCCAGGCCGAATCCGATCCTAGATTTGGGTACCATCCGCCAACCCGCTTGTTACCGCCGATGTCCGTTGAGGCCCGACGGTTGATTTGTATTATGGCGCAAATTGCTCGATCTGGAAAGTATACTTCAGAACAGATGGTCGGAGTAGCGTGGTTGGACTCTAACATTTTTGAATGGGGGAAATAAAAAACCCTGGTGCCAGAGCAGCGCCAGGGTCGAAAGTTGTAAACAGACCGAGCCGCAGTCGACCGGGCTGGGAGTGCCCGCAGATCAACCCGCGGTACTTTCAGAGTATCATTTCCAGATGGGGAAGGCAACCGGCGGGCACAAAGGGGTACTATACGGCCAGCCTACCCCGGTGCGATTTCGGTGATCTCCAGCTTGAGCAGGGTACCGCACTTCGCACAGACCAGCAATTCGTCGTCCATCATATAGACCTCCGTGGAATCGCACCGGGTGCAAGCGACGGTGGGGTCGGCCGGTTCGGGCAGTGGGTCGGGCGGCACAATCCCGGAAACCGTTCCGCCGGCCACCGCGGTGGCCGGCTCGAAAGTGGTCCCGCAACCGGCGCACACGTGGTTGAAGCAACAGTTGGGCGTGCAACTGTAGAATACTTCGGCCGATCCGCATACCGGGCACGCGAGAGCCAACCTGCGGGTCTGCACGCTACTTCTTGTCCGGAGCCTTGGCCGTGGGCGGAACGGGCACGGGCGGAGGCGGGGCCGGCGGGAAAAACTCCGGATCGAGCACGGCGGGACTAGCTTTCTCGAGGTCCGCGATGAGTTTGTTGACGGCTTTCTGGGACTCTTCGGGCTTCATGCGGCTCTCCACGTCGCCGCGCACTTCCTCGAAGGTACTGTGCGAAACCACGAGGACGAGGTGGTAGCCGAATTGGCTCTTTATGGGTTCGCTGAGCTCGCCCGGCTTGAGCGCGAAGGCGGCCGCTTCGAACGAGGGCACCATCTGCCCATGGCGGAAAGGGGGCATGTCGCCGCCGTTGGAGCCCGATCCGACGTCGTCAGACTCGGTCTTAGCAAGCGTGGCAAAATCCACGCCGTCCTGGATCTTCTGTCGGATTTCCTGCGCTTTGGCGAGTGCTTCGGCATCCGTAAGGTCCTTTTGTCCCGGCCGGACCGGTACTGTCGAACCCTGGAACCGGATCAAGATATGGCGGGCATGCACCTTGTCGAATTCTTTGGCGTGGGCCTCGTAATACTGGCGCACATCCGCATCGGAAATCTGAACATCCTTGCTGACCTGGCCAGCCATCGCAGTAGCCATCAGGTTCCAGCTTTGAAACATCTGCTGGTTCTTGAACTCGGGGGTCTGGTCCAGCTTGCGCTTCTGCGCCTCCTGGGCCAAAGTCAGCATCTTCACGACATTGTCGGCGAGCTGTTTACGCCCATTGCCACGGGCCGCGTTGCGATACTGCGGCTGCAATGTCTCAATCAGGGCATTGAACTGCGCGGCAGTAATTTTGACATCGCCTACGGTAATGACCACGCGGTCGGGCGGCACCTCCGGCTGTTTGACCGCCGGATTGTCCACCGACAGCTTGATTTGTGGCATGGGCGGCGGCGTGGGCGGATTGGGAGGAGGCGTTTGGCCCAGCAAAACGGTGGCTGCGCCAAACAGGATCAGACTGCGGGGAAAAATCATAGTTCCATGATACTAAGCTTTCAGCACTCCTCACGCGCCCGTGGCGCGATCCACTGACTGGCTGGCGGGCTGAAGCCAGCCCCACCATCCGACAGCGCTGCAATCTTCGTGGGGCGGGCTTCATTCAGCCCGCCAGAGCCGCATGCGGAGCATGCTCCGAAGCCGTCGCTCAAAACAAACCGTCTGTGAAGCAGTCAGTGGAGGGCTATCGGCTGACAGCTTCTTCACCCCGCCGGCTCCACCACCGCCGACATGGAACCCCGGGACCGCTCCAGGCGCCAATCCCGTCCGTAAGCGTGGATCTGGTCGCGGCCGAACTCCGCCTGCGCCAGCTCGCAGGTGATCAGGACCGTACGGCCGCAGCGGTCCACTTCTTCGGCGTGACGATATGCCTGGTCCAGCGGGAAGATGAAAATCTGCTGCAGCATTTCGATGACGTAGTCGTAGGTGTGATCGTTGTCGTCTAAGAGCACGACCCGGTAAAGCGGAACCGACTGGTTCCGCTCGACGACTTCCGTATCGGGAGCGACAGAGGGCTTCGACATGCACGCCGGCAGGTGCCGTTAACAATAGTATCCGCGATTGCCTGCCGGGCCACAACCACCAGCCCCGAAGCTGCGCCAGAATAAGAATACCAGTGCCTCAATCCCCGCAGCACCAGGCTGTCTACCTGGATCACAACGCCACCACCCCGGTGGACCCTCGCGTGTTGACCGCGATGCTCCCGTTCTTCGGGCCCAAGTTCGGCAACCCCGCCAGCCGCAGCCACCGCTTCGGGTGGGAAGCCGAACAGGCCGTGGAGTTGGCCCGCAAACGCGTGGCCGCGCTCGCCGGCGCTACACCGCACGAAATTGTATTTACCAGCGGGGCGACGGAATCCAACAATCTGGCGATCAAAGGGGCGGTGGAAGCCTACCGCGACAACGGCAATCACATCGTCACCATGGCCACCGAACACAAAGCCGTGCTCGACCCGGTGCGCCACCTGGAACGACTCGGCTGTGCCGCCACCGAGGTTCCGCCGCGCCCTGACGGACTGGTCGATCTCGACCGCCTGCGGGCGGCCATCCGCCCCGAAACTCTACTGGTGAGCGTGATGTACGCCAACAACGAGACCGGCGTCATCCAGCCGGTCCGGGAGATCGGCGCGCTGTGCCGTGAGGCGGGTGTGTTGTTCCACTGCGACGCTGCCCAAGCATTCGGCAAGGTGCCGGTCGACGTAACCGCCGGCAATATCGACCTGATGTCGGTGAGCGCCCACAAGCTGTACGGGCCCAAGGGTGTGGGCGTTCTCTATGTGCGCCGCAAAGTGCGCCTGGCGGCGCAAATGGATGGAGGAGGCCACGAATCCGGCCTTCGATCGGGAACTCTCAACGTACCCGCCATCGTGGGGTTCGGGGAAGCTTGCGCCCTTTGCGGCGGCGAGATGGCGGAAGAGAGCTTGCGTCTCGGCGCCCTGCGCGACCGTTTTCTGGAGCAACTCGAAGACGCGTTGGAGGCGGTAACGGTGAATGGTTCGCGGCAGCACCGCCTGCCGGGCAACCTGAACGTGAGTTTCGCCGGAGTCAATGCCGAAACCCTGCTGATGAACCTGCCCGAAGTGGCGCTCTCTACCGGTTCCGCCTGTTCCTCTGCGGTGGCGGGGCCCAGCCATGTGCTGCGCGCCATGGGCATCGGCGAGGATCTGGCGCATTCTTCGGTGCGCTTCGGACTGGGCCGCTTCAACACTGCCGAAGAGATCGACTTCGTGGCCCGAAGGGTCATCGAATCGGTCAAGCGGCTGCGCGCTTTTACGCCGGTGCTGTAACACCGTCAGCTATCGGCCATCAGCTTTCACCTCTTGGCTCACTTCAACATTTCCCCCAAGGTCGGGTTGAAGACTTCATACCATTCTGACTTCCAACAGCCCGCCCCACCAACAAGCCAGACGTGGGGCGGGCTTCAGCCCGCCATTCAGCAGGGCCCGCTTCTGACTCCCAAATCCTGAACGATTTCAAGGGTGGAGTCCTTGGTTAGACTTTGGCTTCTCAAATCGAATATCGTAAACAACAGTGCCTCAGCAGTTTTTGTGACTTCCCGTTGCGGAAGGGTACTGGGGTTACAATGGCGAAGCTCGCGCCGCCCAGCGCCCATCCTGACTTCACGGACGCAGGGGCCGTTCCGAGCCTGTGACTTCACTAAACGACGGTCGGACGGAACTGCCTCGGCACTCCTGCCGAGCATGATTTCCACCCTGAGCTATCGGCGTTTATCGGCGGCTCAATAAAGATGTGCTGGCCTTGCGCAAAACTCCCTACAAAGATCTATTAGCCGCCGATAAACGCCGATGAACGCCGATTGGAAGCTGTCGGATTCACACTGGGTGTGCCTGGAACCACGTCCGATCCAAGCCCTCAGCCGCAGGCCGTTCAATCCGGCGCGGCCGGTGGCAGAGTTGTGATAAGAACTTATGTATGAGAAAACTGCTTGCGGTCTGTATTCTGACCGCCCTGTTGATGGCGGCGCAGCAGACGCGCCGCGATGAGGTGCTACCCTCGGGCGCGGCTGAGGATTCCCGTCCCAACAACCCCGATGTTCCCGATGTCTACGGCATCAGGAGCCAATTCGACCACCTGGTGATTCTGCGCTTCAAATACCAGACCGACCTGCTCGCCGGCATGGAAAAAATGGTGAAGGAGCAGCGCATAAAGAACGCCGTGATCCTCACCGCCATAGGATCGGTGCGGAATTACCATGTGCACCTGGTCTCCAACCGGACGTTCCCCTTGCGGCAGGCGTTCATCAAGGACCCCACCGCTCCGGCCGACGTCATCGGCATGAGCGGCTATGTCATCAACGGGCAGATTCATGCGCACCTGACCATGGCAGATGCCGGGAAGGCTTTCGGCGGACACCTGGAGCCCGGCACCAACGTGTTCACGTTCGTGGCCGTCACCATGGGCGTACTGGCCGACGGAACGGACATCAGCCGCATCGACGACAAAACCTATCGATGAAACGCCGGCCTTTCGGACACGGTAAAATAGATAGGTTTGACTAAAATGCGAAACGTGATCATCCTGGGATCCCAGTGGGGAGACGAGGGCAAGGGGAAGATTGTCGATCTGTTCTCCGACCGCTTCGACATCGTCGCGCGCTATCAGGGCGGACATAATGCCGGCCACACCGTGTTCGTGGGCGACCGGAAATTCGTCCTGAAGCTGATTCCCAGCGGAATCCTGCGGCCCGGAAAGCAAGTCGTAATCGGTAACGGACTGGTGATCGACCCGGAGGCGCTTCTCTCCGAAATCGACGCTTTGGAAGCCGCCGGGGTGCCGGTGGTGGGCCAACTGCTGATCAGCAATCGGGCCCACGTGCTGTTTCCGGCCCATCGCCTGATGGAGAAAATGTCGGAAGCGCGGCCCGGCCGGGTCTCCATCGGGACCACCTCGCGCGGCATCGGGCCGTGTTACGAAGATAAGACCGCCCGCCGCGGCATCCGCGTGGCCGACCTTCTGGACCGCGATGTTTTCCGCTCCCAATACGACTCCGTCATGGAGGAAAAGGTGGCCATCGCCAAAGCGTTGGGCATATACAGCGAGATCGACCTCGCCGGCATCCGCGCACAGTACGAATGTTTCGCCGAGCGCATTCGTCCCATGGTGCGCGATACCGCCTGGTTCTTGAACCAAGCCATCCGCGACGGCAAGAGCGTGCTGTTCGAAGGGGCCCAGGGCACCATGCTCGATATCGACCACGGCACTTATCCGTTCGTGACTTCCTCCAACGCCAGCGCCGGCGGCGCCTGTACCGGCACGGGCGTGGCGCCGACGCGCATCAGCGGCGTAGTGGGAGTTTCCAAGGCGTATATTACGAGGGTTGGCGGCGGACCGTTTCCCACCGAGGCGCTGGACGCCAAGGGCGACCAGATCCGCGCCCGCGGCAACGAATACGGCGCGGTCACGGGACGGCCCCGGCGCTGCGGCTGGTTCGACGTTCCGCTGCTGCGCTATACCGCGGCCATCAACGGTTTCGATAGCATCGTGGTAACCAAGCTCGACGTGCTCGACGAGTTCGACGCCATCCCCGTCTGCGTGGGTTACCGGAACGCCGCGGGCGAAGTGCTGGGTATGCCGCCCACGGTGGCTGAAATCGCAGCATTGCAGCCGGTTTACGAATGCCGTCCCGGCTGGCAAAGCTCCACCTTCGGCATTTCGTCTTATGACGAATTGCCGCTGAAAGCCAAAGAATACCTGGCTTTTCTGGAGCAACGGACCGGTGTGGAGGTGGGCTGCATCTCCACCGGACCGGAGCGCAACCAGACCATTGTGCGCTCCGGATCGCGATTTCAACAACTGGTCGGATGATGGCGGCGCAACCGTTCAGCCAAATGGAGCGTCCAATCAGCTAGTGCGCACGCTTTCGCTCATGCTTTGTCTGCCGGTGCTGTTGGCGGCCCAGGACGCCGCCGAAGTGGTGCGGCGCGCGCTGGCGGAGGACTCCGCATCCGCGGCTATCGCGCGAAATTATACGTACCTGGAGAACCAGGAACTGCGCACCCGCGATGGCAACAAGTTCAAGGTCCGCGAGAGCAATACCTGGGATGTGACGTTGCTGGAGGGTTCGCCTTACCGGCGGCTGGTAGCCCACAACGGACAGCCGCTCAGCGCCGCGGACCAGCGCAAAGAAGAAGAGAGGTTGCGCAGGAGCATCGAGGACCGCCGCCACGAAACCGAAGCGCAGAAGCAGCAGCGCATAGCCGACTGGCATCGCAAGGAAGAGAAACAGCACGAGCCCTTGCACGAGATCCCGGATGCCTTCAATCTGCGCTTTGCCGCCGACGAGAGCATCGAGGGACAGCCGGTATACGTGATCGACGGCACACCCAAGCCGGGGTACAAGCCCAAATCGAAGACTGCGTTCTTCCTGCCGAAAGTGAAAGGCCGCTTCTGGATCACCAAAGAAGGGTTCCAGGCGGTGAAGATCGAGTTCGAGACGCTGGACACCATCTCCTGGGGCGGCATCGTGGCCCGCGTCTCCAAAGGCACGAAGGTGCGCGTCGAACTCACCAGGGTCAACAACGAAGTGTGGCTGCCCAAGCGCATTCTAGTGGCCGGATCGGCGCGCGTATTGCTGGTGAAAGGCTATACCGGAGAACTCGACCTGACTTATAGCGGCTTCAAGAAGTTTACCGTCGATTCCCGCGTGGTGTCGATGGAGCAATGAACTCCGGCAGTAAGATCATTTAGCCGCCGATGAACGCAGATAAACGCCGATGAAGAAGAGATCTGTTCTATCGGCGTTCATCGGCGGCTAGTATTGTCTCCTACTTCCCCATACTCAGCACCGCCCGAAAGCGCGCTGCGCCGCTCATCATTCGCTGGTAGCCTTCCTCCACTTTCTCCAACGGAAAAACCTCATTCATGGAGCGCACTCCCGTCTGCACGCTGAACGACAGCGCATCCTCCGAATCGATCGAGATGCCGGAATACCAGCCCTTGATCGACTGGCTCTTGCCAATCAGTTGGAGCGGCGAAATCTGCATGGACATCGCCGCGCCCACAACCAGCAACGTTCCCTTCACGCCGAGCCCGCCGAGCGCCGCGGCCATCGCGTCTCCCGCCGTCACGGTGGCCAGGATCGCCTTGGCGCCGCCCAACTTTTGCAGTTCCGCGGCCGGGTCCTGCGACTTGCTGTCGATATACCGCCACGCGCCCAGCGTGCCGGCCAGCGCTCCCTTGTCCTGCCCGCGCGCGATGGCCACCGTCTTGAAGCCCATCTTCGCGGCATACTGCACGCCCAGATGGCCCAGTCCGCCCAACCCGAGCACCGCGACCACTTCGCCGGGTCTTGCGCCGCTATTACGGAGGCAGTTATAAGTGGTAACGCCGGCGCACATCAGCGGAGCCGCGTCCGCGGGCGATAGATCCTCGGGTACGTGCGCCACGGCCTCGGCCCGCGCGATCAAGTAATCCGCGTAGCCGCCGTCGCTCATGATACCGGTGATATATGTGGCCGTCTGGCAGGCGAAAAAGTCGCCGCGCCGGCAGCTCTGGCAATAGCCGCAATAGCCGCCATTCCAGCCGACGCCGGCGCGCTGGCCTTCGGCCCATCCGGAAACGCCGGCGCCCAGGGCATCCACCACACCCACGGCTTCGTGCCCCGGTACGCGCGGATATTGGATGCCCGGCCAATAGCCTTCCTTGGTCAAAGAATCGCTGTGGCAGACTCCGCAAGCCTGCACTTTGATTCGAATCTGTCCGGCGCCGGGATCGGGGATTGGCCGCTCCACGATTTCAAACGGCCCGCCCGGCTTGGAAACCTGCACTGCTCGCATTTTCGACATTGATCCCTCCTCAAGTAATATTGGCACTCATCGGTTAACCGCGGATTACGGACAATTCCACCGGCGCCGGCCAACTGTGCCCCTGTTGCACCAGCAGGCCCTGCGCGGCGTCGGGACCCCACGTGCCGCTCGCATAATTCGGGAAATCCCGCGGCGGGGTCGATTTCCACGCGTCCAGAACGGGCATCAGCAGGCGCCATGCGGCCTCCACCTGGTCGGCGCGCATGAACAGCGTGGCGTCGTTCTCGATGATGTCGCCGAGCAGGGTCACGTAGGCTTCGGGCGATGGCGTAGCGAAACTCTCGCGATAGTTGAAGCGCATGTCCACCGGCTGCAAAACCATCTTGGGACCGGGATGTTTCGCCTGAAAGCGCAGCACGATGCCCTCGTCGGGCTGAATCGACATCACCAGGCGCGAAGGCTGCCAGTCGAGCGTCGCCTCCACCGGGAACGATTGATGCGGCACGGCGCGAAACTGGATCACAACTTCGGACACCTGCCGCGCCAGGCGTTTGCCGGTGCGCAGATAGAACGGCACGTCCTGCCAGCGCCAGTTGTCCACAAACAGCCGCAATGCGGCGAACGTCTCGGTGTTGGAGTGGGGCGGAACTCCGTCCTCCTCGCGATAGGCGCGTACGTGCTTGCCGCCGATCCAGCCCCTGTCGTACTGTCCGCGCACCGTGGCCAGATGCACGGCGTCGTAAGCGATGGGGCGCACCGCATGCAGCACGTCCACCTTCTTATTGCGGATCTCGTCGGCGTCGAAGGAAACCATCGGCTCCATGGCCACCAGACAGAGCAGTTGCAGCAGATGATTCTGCACCATGTCGCGCAGCGCGCCGGCGCCATCGTAATACCCGCCGCGGCGTTCCACCCCAACCTCCTCGGCGACGGTGATGGACACGTAGTCCACGTAACGCCGGTTCCAAATGGGCTCGAACAGCGGATTGGCAAAGCGGAACGCCAGAATGTTCTGCACCGTTTCCTTGCCCAGGTAATGGTCGATGCGGTAAATCTGGGACTCGTCGAAGTTGCTGGCAAGAGTGTGATTCAAGGCCAGAGCGGACTCGAGGTCGTAACCGATGGGCTTCTCGATCACGATTCGCGAACATTTCCGGTCGGCCGCCAGGCCGGCGTGGACGATGAAGCTTGGGATTTCGCCGAATAGCGAGGGCGGGACGGCCATGTAGAATATCCGGTGGGCCTTGGTTCCCCATTCCTTTTCGAGACTTTCGCAAAGGTCGCCGAGCTGCTTATAAGTCGCCTTGCCCTTGAAGTCGCCATGCACGTAGCGGATGTGCTGGGATAACTCATTCCATTCCTTAGCCGCTGATTTTCCCGCGCGCGCGAACTTTTTGACTCCTTCCAGCAGCCGCTTGCGCAAAGCCTCTTCGGAGATTTCTACGCGGTCCACGGCGATGATCGCAAAATGCTGCGGGATGCTGCGGCTCTGCGAAAGATCGAAGAGCGCGGGCATCAGTTTGCGCCAGGTAAGATCGCCGGCGCCGCCGAAGATCACAAAAATGTTGGGATCCAGTCGATCGTTGGTCTTCATTTTCAGCGTTTCTTCCACTCCGTGTGATAAGTGCCTTTGACGTCGATGCGGGAGTAAGTATGGGCGCCGAAGTAATCGCGTTGCGCCTGGATCAGATTGGCCGGCAGCCAGGCGCTGCGGTAGCCATCGAGGTAGCTCAGCGCGGTCATGAAACAGGGCGCGGGAACACCTAGTTCGATGGCCGAGCGGACGATGCCGCGCAGAGCGTCCTCGTTGGCTATTATTCTTTTCGAGAGTTCCGGCGCGAGAATCAGGTTCGCCAGATTGGGCTGGCTTCGATATGCCCGGCGGATATCTTCGAGCAGCGCCGCGCGGATGATGCAGCCGCCGCGCCAGATGCGCGCCACCGCTTCCAGGTCGAGACCGAACTCGAATTTTTCCGACGCCGTCGCCAGCAATGCCATGCCCTGCGCGTAGGCCGTGATCGTAGCGGCGTGGAACGCGCGGCCCAGTTCTTCGATGAAAGCTCTGCGGTCCCCGGTGAACGGCGGGGTGGGCCGCTGGTAGATGTCGCTTGCGGTGTCGCGTTGCTTGACGAGCACGGAGAGGTCGCGCATGGTGACGGCGAAATCGATGGTCGGGGTGGGCACCTGCAATTCCATGGCGCTCTGCGAGGTCCACATTCCGGTGCCGTTCTGTTTGGCGACATCCAGCAGCACGTCGATCAGCGGCTTGCCGGTGCGGTCGTCGACGGTGCCGAAAATCTGGCTGGTGATTTCGACCAGGTAGCTCGCGAGTTCCCCCCGGTTCCACGCCGCGTACACGTCGCGCAATTCGTCGCTGCTCAGGCCCAGGCCGCGCTTCATCAAGTCATAGGTTTCGGCCAGCAACTGCATCACCGCGTACTCGATACCGTTGTGGACCGTCTTGACGAAGTGGCCGCACGATCCGACGCCGAGATAGGTGACGCAGGGCTCGCCATCCACCTTGGCGGCGACGGCTTCGAGCAGCGGGCGAACGCGCTCGAAAGCTTCCCTCGGGCCGCCGGGCATAAGGCTCGCGCCGTGGCGCGCACCCTCTTCGCCGCCGGAAACACCCACCCCCAGAAACTGAATGCCCTGCTGCGCCAGATTGCGCGCGCGCACGATGGTGTCTTTGAAATACGAATTGCCGGCATCAATGACGAGGTCGCCCTTGTCGAGGTGCGGCAGCAGATCGGCGATCACGGAATCCACCGGCGGACCCGCGGGCACCAGCATCATCACCGCGCGCGGGGGACGAAGCAGCGCGATGAAATCCTGAATGTCGCCGGCGCTGCGCACGTTCTTTCCCGCGGATTCCTGGCGGAGCGCTTCAACTTTGGCGGCGTCCTTGTCGTAGCCGGCCACCGGAAAACCATGGTCGGCCATATTTAGAAGCATGTTGCGGCCCATGACGCCAAGGCCGACCATCCCTATTTCGTGACTCTGAGTTTCCATCCCGTCCTTTTCGATTCCGTTCCTCCGAGAAGCTGTAACGGAAACCCCCTCGGGGCAAGCTAAAGGCGTGCCCCACCTATCTCAATGCTGCCACAGGATGTGGCCATTTTGCAGCGGAACGGCCACGCCGCGATGCCGCGGAATCAGGCGCGGCGTATAGTCGGCCGCCGGACGAGTGGCGGGGATTCCGGCGCGATACGTGTGGGGGCCCACCGGAGCCAGTTCGTGGCGTTCGGGGGACGCGCCATCGGCGTACAATTCCACGCACACGGCATTCGGATCGAGATCGCTGAGGGAAACCTCCACTTCGAAAAAATGTTGCCCGTCGCGGGTCTCGATCTTTACCGCGCCGAAGCGCAGCGAGGGCCAGGCACTTTCCACGGCGTGCTGCCAGCCGGCAATCTCGCGGCCGAGCGCGCCTTTGTCGGCGGTGCGCTCGCGATAGGCGGCCGCGCCCGGAAGGTAGTGATTCTCGGTGTACTCACGCACCGCGCGGTCGGCGGAGAATCGCGGGGTCAGGGTAGCCATGCTTTTGCGCATGCGCGCCACCCATGCGGTGGGGATGCCCTCGCCATTGCGCGAATAGAATTCGGGAATCACCTGGCGTTCGAGCAGATCGTAGAGCGCTTCCGCTTCGGCGGCGTCCCACGCTGGATCTTCGCCGTGTTCCTGCCCGTCGCCCAGGGCCCATCCCACCTCGGGCGTGTAGGCTTCGGCCCACCAGCCGTCCAATTCCGAAAGGTTGATGCCGCCGTTCACCAGCACCTTCATACCGCTGGTGCCGCAGGCTTCCCAGGGCCGCCGCGGCGTGTTGATCCAGACGTCCGCGCCCTGCACCAGGTTGGCGGTCAGGCGCATGTCGTAGTCGGACAGGAAAATGGCGTGCGGGCGCGCCTCGGGAGTGCGGATGAACCGGGTCCATTCCTGAATCAGCGCCTGCCCGGCCTGGTCCGCCGGATGCGCCTTGCCGGCGATGATGAGCTGCACCGGGCGCTCCGGATTGCTCAACAGGCGCAGCAAACGCGGCGGATCGTGCAGCAGCAGGTTGGGACGCTTGTAGGTGGCGAACCTCCGTGCAAAACCGAGCGTCAGAGCGTTGGGATCGAAAAGATGCTGCGCGGTTTCCACCTCTTCGGCGGGTGCACCGGCCGCGGCCAGTTCGCGCGACAACCGTTCGCGCGCGTACTCCACCAGAGCCTTGGTGGAAGCGGTACGGAACTGCCAGATGCGGGCGTCGGAGACAGCGTGGATATCCTGCAACGCGGTTTCACTGGTGGCCAGCCAGCGCGCTTTGCCGCAGCTTTCGGTCCACAAGTCGTCGGCCGGAGCGGAATCCCACGTGGGCATGTGCACGCCGTTGGTGACGTATCCCACGGGCACCTCTGCCGCGGGCCAGCGCGGGAACAGCGGCTGAAACAAGCGCCGGCTCACTTCGCCGTGCAGGCGGCTCACGCCGTTCACCGACCCGCTGCCGCGAATCGCCAGATAAGCCATGTTGAAGGGCTCGCCGGGGTCATCGGCGTTTTGGCGGCCCAGAGCCAGCAGGTCGTGAACGGAAATGCCGAGCCTGTTTTCGGCATACCAGCCCAGGTACTGCTCGATGAGCTGAGGCGAAAATCGGTCGAAGCCGGCGGCCACGGCAGTGTGCGTGGTAAAGAGGTTGCCGGCGCGCGTGGCGGCGAGCGCCACATCGAAGGGCTGCCCGGTGTCGTCCTTGAAATTGCGGGCGCGCTCCAGCACGGCCAAGGCCGCGTGGCCTTCGTTGAGGTGACAGACCTCGGGATCGAGCCCCAGAGCACGCAGCAGGCGCCATCCGCCGATGCCGAGCAGCATTTCCTGTTTGAGGCGCAGTTCCGGGCCTCCGCCATACAGCTCGCTGGTGATTCCGCGATGCACCGGGTAGTTGGCCGCGTCGTTGCTGTCCAGCAGGTAGAGTTTCACCCGGCCCACCTTCGCCTCCCAGGCTCGCAGCCAGACCGAATACCCCGGCAACAGGATCTCCAACCGCAGCCACTCCCCGTTCGGTTGGCGCAATGGCGTGATGGGCAACTGTCCGGGGTCGTTATAAGGATAGAGGGCCTGCTGTTCGCCGCTTTTCGTGAGCGCCTGGCGAAAATATCCCTGTTGATAAAGCAAGCCCACGCCTATCACCGGCACGCCCAAATCGCTGGCGGCCTTGAGTTGGTCGCCGGCCACGTTGCCCAGGCCGCCCGAGTAGATGGGCAGAGCTTCACTCAGCATGAATTCCATGCTGAAATAAGCGGCGCAGGTGAGCGGCGCGCCGGGATGGTTGTTCTGGAACCACGCCGGGGCTTCGAGCGACTTTCGTCTGGCTTCCACCAGGTCATCCACGCATTTGCGGAAAGCGGGATCGGCCAGAGCGCTCTCAATCCGCTCGCGAGACACCGTCTGCAGCACCACCCAGGGATTATGTGTGATTGCCCACAGTTCGGGGTCGAGCTGGCGCCAGACCTGGTCGGTGACGTGCGTCCACGACCAGTGCATGTCCAAGGCAAGCTCCGCGAGGGAATCGAACCCCTCGATCTCCGTCGGCAGAAGGTTATAAATAGGATGACTCGCACGTACCGATTGGCTCATCGCTTACTTGGATGCAAGCCGGGAAAGTTGGGCGCAGGGTATTTGCGCGAGCCTCGATAAATGGCGGGCTTGGGCGCCACTCCGTCGAGTACGCAGTGGACCGTTTCCGGGAAAACCCCGATAGCAGACGCGCCGGAGTCCTTCGCAGCTCCTACTATTCAAATTGCTGCCGGATACTGCGTCTTGGGTATGGTGCGGGCCGGGCGGACGTATTACCTTCGATGCAGGGAGAATGCCGGAGCAACTGGTGCCACCCAACCGCCATGGCCCTGACCAAGTTCCCAGGGCAGTAATGCTCCGGCACTCCATCATCGGGCCACTACTCTTCCGCAACGCCACCGACGGATCGCATTTACGCTCTGTTGCGATGGGCGTAGGGCACAAAGTTGGCCACCTGCGTTAACATCGTCAGATGCTACGCTCGCCAGTGTTGCTCTGCGTCCTGAGCGGCCTTTGCCTGGCCCAGGAGCCCATCGCGCCGCATTCCGCCATCGAACCGCCAGCCGCCAAAGCCGCGGCGTCCCTCACCGCCAGCACCAAGGCGTCGCCGCCCGACCTGCTCACCACCGGCGAGAAGAGCGACTGGAACCTGACCGCGCCCTACGCCGAAGCGGTCGAGATTTCGCACCGGCTGGAGAAGGCGTCGAACCAGGTGAAGGTGCTCAACATCGGCGCCACGCCTGAAGGCCGCACCATGATCGCGCTGGTGGTCTCCAAGGACCATGCCTTCACTCCCGAAGCCGCCGCCCGCACTAACAAGGTGGTGATCATGATCCAGAGCGGAATCCACGCCGGCGAAATCGAGGGCAAGGATACCGTCCTCATGCTGGTGCGCGATATGACGGTCACCAAGAAGTACGCGGCGTGGCTCGACAAGGCGATCTTCGTTATCATCCCGGTCTTCAACGTCGACGGGCACGAACATTTCAGCCCGTATAACCGCCCGCAGCAGAACGGTCCGCGCGATACCGGCCTGCGCAACACCGCCCAGCGCCTGAACCTGAATCGCGATTACATCAAGGCCGATACTCCCGAAATGCGTGCCTGGCTGCACATTTTCACCACCTGGAACCCCGATTTTCATATCGACAACCACGTCACCGACGGTTCCGACATGCAGTACGACGTCACCTGGGACATGGCTCGCAATCAGGACATCGCCGAACCCACGGGCGCCTGGGTCCGCGACAAATTCATCCCGGAGCTCGACAAGCGGATGGCCGCCGACGGCCACCTGGTGGCTCCTTACGGCGCGCTGCGCGGCACAGGCAGCAGCCGCGAGTTCTTCATGGAGGTCTTCTCGCCGCGGTATTCGCACCTTTACGTGGCGCTGCAGAACCGGCCGTCGCTGCTAGTCGAAACGCACAGTCTGAAGGCCGCCCGCACGCGCGCCTGGGCCAATTACGACATCATGCGCCACTCCATCGACACCATCCTGCTGGACCCCGAAGCGCTGCGCAAAGCGGTGCGCGACGCCGATAAGCAAATGGCCGCGCGCGCCGGCGACCGGTCGGCCGCGCCGGTCTATCTGGCCGGAACGGTGAGCGCGGCGAAGAGCCGCCCCCTCGTCTATCTCGCGCTGAAGCAGGGGCAGGTGGCGAGCGAAGTCACCGGCGCCATGACCATGCGCTATCTGGCCGAGCCCGACAATATCCAGACCGTCATCCACGACCAGATCGATACCACGCTCGAAGCGCAGATGCCGCTGGGCTACCTGATTCCAGCGGCATGGAAGCAGATTGCCGACCTGCTGGCGCTCCACGGGGTCGAGATGGAGCGCACTACCAAGCCGCTGACGCAGGAGTTCGAGACCTATCGCTTCTCGGGAGTCACGTGGAGCAACGGCCCGCAGGAGGGCCACATCATGCTGGGCAATTTCGACGCCCGCCTGGTGAAAGAGAAGATGACCATTTCGGAGGGTTCGTACTGGGTGCCCATGAAGCAACGGCGCGCGCGCCTGATTCTGGCCACCCTCGAGCCGCTAGCCCCCGATTCCTTTGCCCGCTGGGGGCTGATGTATCAGGTATTCGAAGGAGGTGGACGCGGCGGACGGGGCGGCGCAGGGCGCGGCGGCGCGCTAATCCCCGAGAGTGTTATGCCGGGCGAATACCTCTCCGAGCCAATCGCGCGCAAGACCATGGCCGACAATCCCGACTTGGCAAAAGAGTTTCTGGCGAAGGTGGCGTCCGACCCAACGTTCGCCGCCGACCGCACCGCGCGGCTGCAATGGTGGTACCAGCATTCGAAATACGAGCCGTCGGACAACGGCCGCTATCCGATTGTTCGGGTGTGGGAAAAGAACTGGTAGCAGTCGAAACCTTTTTTATCGGCGTTTATCGGCGTTCATCGGCGGCTAATAAATATTCTCTTGAGAGCTTTGAGTAAGGCGGCACATTATTTCTTTAGCCGCCGATGAACGCCGATGAACGCCGATAAGAAAGAGACTCTTCTTGTTCATCCGCGCGGATCGGTGGCTGCTCGATTTTGCTCTGAAAGGATCGCCCCCTTCGCGGCATTTCCCACGCGGAGGTTGTCATGTTCAGGCGATTCTTCGCGTTTTCGGTCCTTGCTCTCACCCCGGCGTTCGCGCAAATTGTCATCATCGCGCGCCCGCCCATCACCATCCCGCGTCCCATGCCCATCCGCGCCGATTGCCGCATCGAGTCCGTGGACGTCCACGCGGACATTCAGGATCAGTCGGCCAAGGTCCGCGTCTCGCAGGTGTTCCGTAATCCCTCGTCTTTCCCCATGGAGGCGCAAGTGCTGTTTCCACTGCCGGAAGGCGCCGCGGTGAGCGGTCTTACGCTGCTGGTCGACGGCAAAGAGATGGCCGGCAAGCTCATGGGCCACGACGAGGCCCGCCGCATCTATGAAGACATCGTGCGGCGCCGGCGCGATCCGGCGCTGCTCGAATATATGGGCCGCGATTTGTTCCAGACCAGCGTGTTCCCGGTGTCGCCCGGCGGCCAAAGCACGGTGCAATTGCAGTACTCGCAGCTTCTCAAGAAAGATAGCGGGCTCATCGCCTTCGGGCTGCCGCTGGGCACCGTTAAGCATTCCGAAAAGCCGGTGGAACATCTCACCGTCAGCGTGAATATCGCCGCGCCGGCGCCCATCCGCACGGTGTACAGCCCCACCCATGAGGTCGACATCGCTCGGCCGGATGGCTCGCGCGCGACGGTCAAATTGAGCCTCAACAACGTGACCGCCGCGGACGATTTCCGCCTGCTGTACTCCACCGATTCGAGCCCCGTGGGCCTCAACGTGATCAGCTACAAGCCGGAGGACGGCGAGGACGGCTATTTCGCCCTGCTGGCCACCCCCGATACGCGCGCCGACCACGCCGTGAAACTCGCCAAAACCGTGGTCTTCCTGTGCGACCGCTCGGGCAGCATGAGCGGGCCGAAAATCGCGCAGGTGAAGTCCGCCCTGAATTATTTGGTGCGGCAATTGGACCCCGCCGACACCTTCAACATCGTGGCTTACGATTCCGAGGTGGAAGCCTTCCGGCCGGAGCTGCAGCGCGCCAACGCAGCCGCTGTCGAGGCCGCCATCGCCTGGGTGGATGGAATCTCCGCGGGCGGCGGCACCAATATCGACGGCGCGCTGCACACCAGCCTGCGCATGCTGACCGATTCGTCGCGGCCCAATTACCTCCTCTTCATGACCGATGGCGAACCCACGGTCGGAGAACGGAGCGAAACGCAGATCGCGGCCAATGCAGCGCGGGAAAACAAGGTAAACGCGCGCCTGTTCGCCTTCGGCGTGGGGTTCGATGTCAACGCGCGCCTGCTCGACCGGCTCGCGCGGGAATTGCGGGGCACATCGGTCTACGTGCGTCCCAATGAGAATATCGAAGCGCCCGTCTCGGCGTTCTACAGCAAGATCGCATCGCCCATGATGACCGGCGTCGCCGTGGATATCCAACTCGACGGCGGCTCGGTGGCGCGCGTCTACCCGCGCCAGATGCCGGATTTGTTCCGCGGCGACCAGTTGGTGCTGGTGGGGCGCTATCGCAAGGGCGGAGATGCGAAGATCGCGCTCACCGGCGAGGCCGACGGCAAGAAGGTGGAACTCACCTACCACGCGAACTTCGCCCAGCGGTCGGCGGACGACACCGACGGTTTCGTGGCAAGGCTGTGGGCCACGCGGAGGATCGGCGAGATCATAGACGATCTGGACCTGCATGGCCGCAATCAGGAACTGGTGGACGAATTGGTGTCGCTGTCGCAAAAGTACGGCATTCTGACGCCATATACGTCGTTCTTGACGGAGGACAGCGTGAACCTGACAGCGAGGGTGGCCAACAACATGTTCGCCGCCGGGTCGGTTGCCAAGCAAATGGTGGAAGTCACCGGCCAGTCGGGAGTAGACCAACGGCAGATGAAGGCCCAGCTCCAAAACGCCACTACGGTGCAGGCCGCCGCCCCACCACCGCTCAGATCTGCCGGCATCGGCGGCGCGCCGGCGGAGGCCAAAATGCAGCAAGTGGGGCAAAAGGTCTTCTTCAAAAAGAGTCAGGTCTGGCAGGATTCCACGGTCACCGCCCAGCAGGCGGCGCACGCCATCCATGTGGTGCAGTTCAGCCAACAGTATTTCGATCTCGCCGCCTCGCACGGCGGCGCGATGGCGCAATATCTGGCGCTCGACGAGCCGGTGCTGGTGAACCTGGGGCCGCAGACGTACCAGATAGACCCGGAGAAATAGCTGTTAGCGGTCACGGCAATTAGCTATCGCGGAGCGCGCCCTGACCCTACGCGCGGCTCAGTATCAAGTCCTGCGAAATCTGCGCATCGTTACGGAGCCGCGCGCGTCAGCAAGCGGTCTTAGCTGATAGCTGATAGCTCTCCACTGCCGGGCGCGACCACCTGCGTGGGGTGGGGACTGCTTCACAGACGGTTTGGTACGTTTGCGGCTATGGCGGGCTGAAGCCTGGCTGAAGCCCGCCCCACGAAGAGTGCAGCGGGGCGGCCTTCAGCCCGCCAGCCAGTCAGTGGCTCGATGGACCGCGCCGCAGGCGCGTCAGGGGTGCTGATAGCTGAGAGCCCGTTTTTTTCCGGGACTTTTTCGCCTCTTTCCCGTATAATCAGATAGTCTATGGGAAAGAACGATCTGTTCCCCGGAACGCTGGACATGATGGTCCTGAAGACGCTGACCCGCGGCACGATGCACGGGTACGCCATTGCGCAACTGCTCAAGCAGCTCTCGGAAGACGTCCTTCAAGTGGAGGAAGGCTCGCTTTACCCCGCCCTCCAGCGGCTCGAGCTCAACGGGTGGATCGAAGGCGAGTGGGGCGTCTCGGCAAATAATCGGCGGGCGCGAATGTACAAACTCACGCCCGCCGGCCGCAAGACTCTGGCCTCCGAGACGGCCCGCTACCGGCAGATGACGGGGGCCATCGCGCGCGTGATGGGGATGGCCTAATGCTGCGGCGCTGGCAACGAAGGCTCCGCTACTGGCTCCACGGCGAGGACCGCGCACGGCTCCTGCGCGAAGAGATGGAACTGCACCTGGAGATGAAAACTCAGGAACTGATGGAGGAGGGCATGACGGAGCGGGACGCTCGCCACGCCGCGCGGCGGCAATTCGGAAATCCCACGGCGCGGCAGGAAGAGTCGCGCGAGACCTGGACGGCGCGCTGGTTGAGCGACCTGCTCCAGGACGCGACGTTCGCGGCGCGCACCATCCGCAAACAGCCTGGATTCGCCGCCCTGGCGGTACTTTCCGCCGCGTTGGGCATCGGCGCCTGCTCGCTGGTCTTCAGCATCGCCAATTTTGCGCTGTTTCGCACTCTGCCCGTGCACGACCCATCGCGCCTGGCGACCGTTTCGGGTCGGGATCTGCGTAGTGGCCGGACCGGCCGCTCGATGGCTTATCCCGATTTCGCGGACCTTCGGCAGGCGCTATCGTTCCAGGGCATGACGGCGTACTTCGCGTTCATGCCCGCCAGCATATCCGGCCGTGGCGAGCCGCAGCGCTACTGGGGGACGCTCGCGACCGCCAATTACTTCGATGTCGTGCGCCCGGTTTTCGTGCTAGGCCGCGGGTTCGACGCTACTCGTGACGACCGGCCGGGCGAATCGCCCGTTATGGTGCTGAGTTATCCGCTGTGGCAATCGCGCTTTGGCGGCGACCGGGGCATCGTGGGCGAAACCATCGAACTGAATGGCCGCAAAGCCACCGTGGTGGGTGTCACCGGCCAGGGATTTCGCGGTGTGGAAGCCATGTTCCTCTCCGACTTCTGGATTCCGTTTTCCATGATCGACAGCCTCGCCGCCGTCGATATGGGCGGGGACCGGCTGGGCAACCGCTACAGCCAGTGGCTCTCGGCCGCCGGCCGCCTCCGCAACGGCGCGAGCCTGCAATCGGCAGCCGCGGAACTCGACGTGATCGGCAAACGCCTCAGTATTGCGTGGCCCGCCAGCAACAATGACCGCGGGTTCTACGTCGAGCGGGCCGGCCAGCTCAACCCGGGGATTCGTCGCATGGTGGTGGTCTTCTTCGTGCTGCTGTTGAGCGTGTCCGTGCTGGTTCTATGCACGGCTTGCGCCAACGTGGCCAACCTGCTGCTGGCCCGCACATCGGCGCGGCAAAAGGAAATCGCCACACGTCTGGCCATCGGCGCCGGACGCGGACGGCTGGTCCGGCAACTCTTGACGGAAAGCGCGATGCTGGCACTGATGGGCGGAGTCGCCGGGGATGCGCTTGCGCAAGCCGGCGCCGCCGCGATGGGCCGCTTGCGTGTTCCCTTGTCGTTTCCGGTCGATTTTTCTATACCGCTCGATTACCGCGTCATGATCTTCAGCTTGGCCCTCTCCGCGCTCACCGGAATGGTGTTCGGACTCGCGCCAGCGCTGCGCGCGACTCGCCCGGACCTGACAGGCGCGCTCAAAGAGGACCGCGCGTTCTTCGGCCAGGGGCGCCGATTCGGGCTCCGCAACATCCTGGTGGTCGTGCAGGTCGCGATTTGCATGGTGCTGCTGGTCTGTTCCGGACTGTTCCTGCGCAGTCTCCATTCCGCCGGCAATATCGACCTCGGACTAGCGCACCGCAACATACTGCTGATGGGCTTCGACCCGAGCCTGAATGCCTATTCCGCCAACGATACCAGGCGCGTGCTGGACGCTATCCTCGCAAGCGCCAGCAGCCTTCCGGGAGTAGAATCCGCCACCATCGCCAGCGGCGCGCCTCTCGATATGGAGGGCACGCAGGACATGTTCACCGCGGATCCGCGAAAAAGCCCGGTCCACGTCGACCTCTATTCCGTCGCGCCGCACTTTTTCGAAACTTTCGGCATTCGCATGATTGCCGGCGAAGATTTCCGCCCGGGCATCCCGGCCGACGATGCCGTCATCGTCAACCAGGCGTTCGCCAATCAGGCATTCCCCGGAGAGGACCTGATCGGGCGGCGCATCGGATTCTATAGGCGCACTCTGCACATCGCAGCCGTGGTGGCGACGGCGAAATCGCGGACTGTCGGGGAAGAGCCCCATGCCTGCTTCTACTTCCCCATGGCTAAGGAGGCGCGCGGCAACGATTCGCTGACCGGCATCACGCTGGCCTTGCGCACAAGGGGCAATCCGGCCGGATACGCCGCGGCGGTGCGGCAGGCAGTCCGCAAGGTCGACCCGGCGCTGGCGCTATTTAACGTGCGCACCATGGACGCGCAGATCTCGCAGGCGCTGTTCGTGCCGCGCGTCTCCGCGGCGCTATTCGGGCTGGCGGGCCTGATGGGGCTGCTCATTTCGACAGTGGGAATCTACGGCGTGATCAGCTTCTCGGTGGCGCGCCAGACCAAGGACATTGGCATACGGGTGGCGTTGGGCGCACGGCGCGGACAGGTGGTCGGCATGGTGCTGCGGCAGGGGCTGACACTGACCGTGGCGGGCTCCGCCATCGGCATGGCCGCGGCGCTGGCGCTCAGCCGCATCACGGCCAGCCTTCTGTATGGCGTGAGCCCCACCGACAGCCTGACGTTTCTGGCCGTGCCGGCGGCGCTCTTAACGATCGCTACCGTCGCCTGCCTGGTGCCGGCTCGACGCGCGGCCGCGCTCGACCCCATTCGCGCGCTGCGATGCGAGTGAGCCCTCCGATGTGCTAGATTTTCACAGATGAGAACTCTGCTCCTGGGCTTGACCCTCGCCCTCTGCGCCACCGCTCAAAAAATCCAGGTGGAGTCCGACGCGGCCGTCGACTTCTCCCGGTTCAAGACCTTCGCCATCCGGGAACAGCGCCTCAATAGCTCCAACCCCGCGCTCAACAGCGAGCTGGTGAAGAAGCAAATCAATGCCGACATTCAAAAAGCTCTGGGAGCTAAAGGACTCACGTTCGTGCCTTCCGGCAAGTCCGACCTCAACCTGCGCTATACCCTGGGCGCGGTGAGAAAAACTGAAATCGAGACCTACCCCGCCGGTTGGCGCGGATGGGGCACGCGGGTGGTTCGGGTCCCTTACACCGAAGGCACGCTGGTCATCGACCTGCGCGACCCGTCCACACGCTCGCTGGTCTGGCGGGCCATCGCGCAAGAGAACAAGGGAGACGCGTCCAAGATCGAGGGCAAAATCGATGACATGGTGAAAAAGAGCTTCGACAAATACCCGCCGAAGGCCAAGTAAACCTACGGACCCTGGCGCCCCACGCCAAAATACCGCTCGAACAACTCTCGTGCCCGCTTCACTCCCTCCGGGCTCAGCACCACCGACTTCGCCTTGCTCTTCGGGTCCGAGATGTAGCCCTTGGCATGCAGCCGGTCCATCGCGTCCCAGTCATGGGATTTCCACGTACGCGCTCCCCAATCGTCCTCGTCCGTGATTCCCAGACACAGCATTGCCAGTACCATCTCGTCGACCTTCTTCTGATCGTAATCCATTCGCACCTCCAAGGGATTTTACTGCGGCAACCTTCACGGTTGTACGATTGAGTGGGATCGAGCCGTGTAAACCCTTTCCCGACAGTACTCGTCTATACCATTTCCAAGATGGAGCCAAGTTCAACGGTTGGATGGATGGCGGCCGCCATTACGAGTTCGCGCGAGCTGGACGATTTCGAGGCCGTGGTGCGGCTCCACTGGCTGAAGGTGTTTCGATTCGCGCTGGCGTCCCTGCGAGACCGGCATGCGGCCGAAACTCTTGCGCAAGACTGCTTTTTCAGGGCTTATAAGGCGCGCAATGGTTTTCGCGGCGAGGCCAGCATCGGCACGTGGCTGATGCAGATCGCCGTCAATCTGGTTCGCGACCACGCCCGCGACCGCCGATTGCAGTTCTGGAAGCGCGCGCGACTCACCGCCGTCGATATGAATACCGCCGCCAGGTGGCTGCCGGATGCCGGCGCCTCGCCCGAGGCCGCGGCTTCGATGAAGGAACAGGTACAAGCGGTGTGGGACGCGGCCGGGAGTCTGTCTGAGAGACAGAGGACTGTCTTCCTGCTACGCTTCGTTGAGGATATGGACTTGCTGGAGATCGCCGCGGCCACGGGGTTAAAGGAAGGAACCGTGAAGGCCCATCTTGCGCGGGCTCTGCAGGCGGTGCGCGAACGGGTTAAGGGAACAAAATGATAGAGCACCTTTCGGCGGAACAAATCTCGCAGTGGATGATGGGCGAACGCACCCCGCAACTGGAGGAACACGTCGCGGAGTGTCCGGAATGCCGCTCCGAATTGGAGCAACTGGAGACTGCGCTGGTGCAATTCCGTTCGGCGGTGCGTGCGGCGGGCCACTCCGCGTCCCCGCCGGTGTGGCGCGCAACGGCATCCCACGGCCCCTGGTTTTCGTGGCCGCGGCTGGTTCTGGCCGCCGCCGCGCTGCTCATCCTGGTGGCGTTGCCGCTCACCTGGAGGGCCCGCGTGCAGGAAAGGGCAGCCGAGGCCGCGCTGGCCGATTCGCAACTGCTGGAGCGGGTGGACTCCGCCGTTTCGCAGGCCGTTCCCGAACCGATGGAGCCGCTGGTGAACCTGGTGACCTGGAATGCGAGCCCGGCGGAAAAAAATCAGAAGGTGCAAAGGCAATGACCATGAAACTACATACAAGCAGGTTCGCATTCATCATGATATTTGTTGGCGCGGTGGCACTGGCGCAGCCGCAACCGCCGCAGGGTCAAGGGCCGGGCGGACCTCCGCCGGGCGGATTCGGCGGCCCGGGCGGCCGCGATACTCCGCCGCCGCCGCGCCCCAGCCGTCCCCCTATGGAACGCTCGCTGCCGCCGGGAACGTGGTGGAGAAACCCGGACATGGTGCAGAAACTGGGGATCAACTCCGACCAGCAAAAGAAAATCGAGGACGTGTTTCACCAGCAGCGCCTGAGACTGGTCGACCTGGACGCCACGCTGCGAAAAGAAGAGATCACTTTGGAACCCCTGATGTCCGCGGATTCCCCGGACGAAACCAAAACCCTGGCGCAGATCGACAAGGTGGCGCAGGCGCGCGCCGAACTGGAGAAGGCCAATGCACGTTTCCTGTTCGCCATTCGCCGCGTTTTGACCCCCGACCAGTGGAAAAAGCTGCAGGAATCCGCCCGTCCCGAAGGCGGACCACCCCCGCCGGGCCGAGGCGGCAGGGGGCACTGAGGCACGAGCGCTTACGCGCTCGATCGGAGCGAGCGTTACGCGTTCGATCTCCCTGCGGGAGATGGAAGTCGGCAGTCCTCGGGCACGGCTGTCAGAACCACCACCTTTTCCGCGCCAGGTTTTCATTCTGACCTGTGACTTTCACGAAACGGTGGTCGGACGGAATTGCCTCGGCAACCCTGCCGAGACACGAGTCGCACCCTGAGCTATCGGCGTTCATCGGCGTTTATCGGCGGCCCAATAAAGAATGTGCTGGCCTTGGGCAATACTCCCAACAAAGATCTATTAGCCGCCGATGAACGCCGATTGGAAGCTGTCGGATTCAAACTGTATCTGCACGGAACCGCGTCCGATCCAAGCCCTCAGTCACAGATTGTTCAATCCGGTGCAAACCGGCGGCTAGGCTGACTCCTGATTTCTGAATCCTGACTTCCATATCGCGAGGGTACTCCCTCGCGTCATAATAGATCGAGGAGCGTTCTATGCGAGTCGTCGTCCTGGCTCTTTCCGCTACCCTGATTTCCGCGGCCTCGGAGATCCCGCAAGGCAGCCATGCGCTGCTGCGCCTGGAGAACTCCGTGAGCACGCGCACCGCCCGCGAGGGCGACTACGTTTACATGCGGACCGCGTCGCCCATCGCCGCCAACGGTCAGATCGTGGTCCCGGAAGGCAGCTACGTGCAGGGTGTGGTGACCCACTCTCTCCGCAGCGGCCGCGTAAAGGGCAAAGCGGAACTATCCATTCGCATCGATACCCTGACGCTGCCCAGCGGCAAAGTGATCAAGCTTTCGCCGCGCTTGAATTCCGTCGATTCCGAAGGCACCGATCAAAAGGTCGACCCGAATGAAAACGAAATCAAGCAGGGGTCGAGCCATGGCGCCGACGCGGCTCGCGTGGCCGAACTCGGCGGCGCCGGCGCAGCGATTGGCGGCATGGCGGCACGCTCATGGACGGGTGCCGGCATCGGTGCGGGCGCCGGCGGGGCCGTGGGTCTGGCCACTGTAATGCTGACGCGCGGAAAAGAAGTCGAACTGCGCCACGGATCGACCATAGACGTGGTCTTCGACCGCGCCGTACCCGTGGAATGAAAGGAAGAGGCGGCAAGGCTCGGCCCGCTCAGCAGCCCTCCACACTCCCAACCGAGCCGCTGGCTCGCTGGTTTCCCGCCATCGCCGCGGTATTGGCCGTGGTCTTATGGTTCGGCTGGTTCACGCCCGAGATTTATGACTCCGATTTCTGGTGGCACCTCAAAACCGGCCAGTACATCGTCGAAAATCACGCGCTCCCGGTGCCCGATCCCTTCGCATTTACCACTGCCAGCGCGGGCCAGGCCTACCCCGGCGAGGCCGTCACGCGGCATTTCAATCTGACCCACGAATGGCTGGCCCAGGTCCTGTTCTATGTGGTCTGGCGGGTAACCGGTTTCGGTGGCGTGGTGCTGTTTCGCGCCACACTCCTGGCGGCTTTCTGCGGTTTGGCCGGGCTGGTGGCGTGGCGACGGTGCGCCGGCTTTTACCGCTCGCTGGCGGCCGCCTGCGCCGCTGCCGGTATGGCCATCCCGTTCGCCCTGGACCGTCCCTACTTGATTACGTTTCTGCTGCTCGCGGCCACCATCGCGATTCTGGAGTATCGCCGTTACGTCTGGCTGTTGCCGCCGCTGTTTCTGATTTGGGCCAACTGCCACGGCGGGTTTTTCCTGGGGTGGTTGGTGCTGGGCGCCTACTCCGCTGAGGCCTTGTGGCAACGCTCCGGCGACGCGCGTCGTCTCTGTCTGGTCAGCGCCCTCTCGGTGCTGCTATCGGGCGTGAATCCGAACGGCTATCGCATTTTGCAAGTGCTGCTGTATTACCGATCGAGCAGCCAGACGAGGAATCTGCTCGAATGGGCTCGCCCCGCATGGTTCGGCTGGAGCGAGTTCACCGTTCTATGGCTCGGCGCCGTGCTGCTGATGCTGTGGGCGTGGAGACGCGTTCGCCCGGTCGACTGGATCCTGTTCCCCGCCTTCGCCGCCGCGGCGTTCAGCGCCCAGCGCAATACCATCCTGGTCGGGCTGATCGCACCCATCGTAATCGTGTCTTATTTCCCCTGGAAGCGCAGGCTCCCGGCGCTGGCGCCGTTTGCTGCATCGCTGGTGCTGATCGCGAGCGGCATGGCGGCAACCTGGGGAAACGCGTTTCAACTGCGGGCGGCGGAGTGGCGCTATCCCGCCGGAGCCGCCGATTTCCTGCTGGCGCACCACGTCGCCGGTCCCATTTTCAACACCTACGAATATGGCGGATACCTGATCTGGCGTCTCTGGCCGGAGCAGCGGGTGTTTATCGACGGCCGGTCGCTCAGCGAATCGCTGTTTCAGGATTACGGGAGGATTCTGTACAACGTGGAAGAGAGCGGCGGCAACAATGCGCAGCAACTGCTCGACCGCTACGGCGTCCAGACCATCGTGATGAACACCTTCGAGTACAGTCAGGGCCTGGTCTACCGCCTGGCGCCGGCGCTGGCAGATCCGCAGCAGACCGAGTGGAAACTGGTGTATGCCGACCCCACTGCCATCGTGCTGATGCGCCATCCGCCCGCCGGCGTTGCACCGCTCGACTCCTTGCGGGTGCTGACGCACATGGAAGCGGAATGCGATCTGCACTTGCAACACGAGCCGCGTCTGCCACTGTGCGCCCGCGCGTTGGCACAGGTCTTCACACAGGTGGGCGACCAGGCACGTGCGCGCCAGTGGTACGGCACGTATCGGCAAGCGGCCGGAGCCCCATAAGCTGACTGCCTGTCATCGAACCGTCACGCCCGTGAAATTTCGGCGCGGACCGGGGGTTTGTACAATGAAAGCCTATGACACGCGCATGGACCCTTCTGAGCGTTCGTATCGCTACGGCGGTCGCATTGGTTTCGTTGGTGGCGGTTCTCGGTTCGCAGCCCACCCCGCGTGAGCAAGTGGGACCGCTCCCCGGCGGCGCATTCCTGCTGAATAGCGGATGGGTTCTCGACCCCGTGGGCAAACAAGTCCCGCTCGACACGCTCCCCATGTCGACAGCGCTTTCGCCCGATGGAAAATATCTGCTAGTGCTCAATGGCGGATACCGGCCGCCTTCCATCACCGTGATCGACGCCGCTTCGGGGACCGTGAAAGGCAGCGTGCCGGTGGCGGACGCCTGGCTGGGCCTCGCCTTCACGCCTCGCGGCGACCGAGTGTACGTGGGCGGCGGGTCGAAGGCGTCGGTCTTCGAATTCACTTTCGCCGATGGCACGCTCGCGCCCGCGCGCACCTTCCCCGTGCCGTCCCAGGATCACGTGAGCGGGCACGACATGATCGGCGACGTGACCCTCTCGCCCGACGGCCGCCTGCTCTACGCGGCCGACCTGTATCACGATTCCGTGGTGGTGATCAATCCGCAATCGGGCAGGATAATCGACCGCTTCAAGACCGGCCGCCGGCCGTATCGCATCCTGTTTCATCCCGATGGAAAATCGTTCTTCGTAACGAGCTGGGCCGATGGAACGCTGGGCCACTACGACGCCTCCAACGGCAGCGAACTGGCGCGCGTGCCGCTGGGTGCGCACCCCACCGACATGCTGTGGCGCAACGGCGGAGCCCCAGACGCGGCTAGCGACGAGCCCAAGTACACCGCGCGGCTCTTCGTGGCCGCGGCCAACACCAATAGCGTTTACTCCGTGGCCGTCAATTCGGCCAAAGACCTCAGCGTGGTGGAGCGCATCAACATATCCATGACTCCCCGGCAGCCGCTCGGCATGACGCCCTCGGCGCTGGCGCTCAGCCCCGATGGAAAACGTCTCTTTGTGGTTTGCTCGGATGGCAATGTAGCGGCGGTGGTCGACGTCTCGGGCGCCGTCAGCAGCGTGAAGGGATTCATTCCCACCGGCTGGTATCCCACGGCGGCGCGCGTGCTGCCTTCGGGGACGCTGGTGGTGCTTAACGGCAGGGGCGTGCGATCCTATCCCAATCCTAACGGGCCCAATCCCGGTAAGCACGTCGAACCGGTACATGCAGGAGTCCGCGAACCGGGGTATGTGGCTTATCTACAGACCGGCACGGCTTCGTGGATCTCTCCGTTCACCGACGATCAACTGGCCGCCTGGACGCAGAAAGCGATGTCGCTCTCGGCGTATCGCGATTCCAAGCTGGATGTGCCCAGCAGCTTCCCGCCGCAGATCCAGCACGTGTTGTACATCGAGAAAGAGAACCGCACGTACGACCAGGTGCTGGGCGATATGAAACAGGGTAACGGCGACCCGTCGCTGGTGCTGTTCGGCGCGGACGTCACGCCGAATCTGCACAAAATTGCGAGTGAATTCGTGCTGCTCGACAACTTCTACGTGAACGCCGACGTGAGCGCCGACGGCCAGAACTGGAGTACCGCAGCCATCGCGCCCGATTGGGTGCAGAAACTCTGGCCTTCAAACTACGCCAACCGGCACAAATTGTATGATTTCGAGGAACAAGACATCACCGCGCTTCCGCCGGCGGGCTACATCTGGACCGGCGCCTCCATGAAAGGCCTTTCGCTTCGGAATTACGGATTCGTGGTGGAAAACAAGCCGCAAGCGGCGCCCTGGGGCGGCGACCAGATCGAAAAGATCAACGATCCCGTGCTGGCGAAAGTCACCAATCGCGCCTATCGCGCCTTCGACCTGAACTACACCGATATCGATCGCGCCAGGACGTTCCTGGCGGACCTGGCGGATTTCGAGAAAACCGGCAATATGCCGCGCCTCATGGTAATGCGGCTGCCCAACGACCACACCTCGGGCGTGACGGCGGAGCGGCTCTCGCCGCTGGCGATGAACGCGGACAACGATCAGGCTGTGGGCATGATTGTGGAAGGGATTTCGAAATCGAAATTCTGGGGCACTACGCTGATTTGCATCCTGGAAGACGATGCGCAGAACGGTCCGGACCACGTGGACTCGCACCGCTCGCCGGCCTTCCTGATTTCGCCGTACATCAAACGCCACCGGGTGGACAGCCACATGTACAACACCACGTCGATGCTGCGGACCATCGAGCTGATTTTAGGACTGCGGCCCATGACGCAGTTTGATGCCGCGGCGCCGCCGATGACCGCTGCGTTCCAGCCGGCGCCGGACCTTACGTCATACACCTTGGAGAAACCGCGCACGCCGCTCGATGCCCGCAATCCTCCGCGCGCCGCGGGAGCCGCCGACAATATGAAGTTCGACCGCGAAGACGAAAACGATGACAACCAACTGAACGATCTGCTCTGGCGCGCCATCCGCAAGGACGCTCCTCCCCCTCCGGTGCGTAGCTACTTCGGGAAGTAGGGCGAGTTGCAAGCTTGCAGCCGCCAGCTTTCGGCTGTTTGATTCTTAGGTTGAAGATCGTAAACAAGAATACTCCAACATTTTCCTCAAGGTCCGGTGGCGGGCTCAAGCCGGCTCAAGCCCGCCCCACCAACATTTCAGACGTGGGGCGGGCTTCAGCCGGCTTCAGCCCGCCATTCAGCAGGGCCCGCTTCTGCCTCCCAAATCCCGAAAGGACTTCAAGGCGGAGCCCATGGCTAGCCTTTGGCTGTTGGCTCTGCGGGCTCGCGCCGGGCAATGTCTTTGTGGGGCAGGTTGGCAATCTGCCGACCGATTTGGGGGTGCCCTCAGGGCCGGTCCAGCCGGTCGCCAGCCCGGCAGCGCGCCCCTAAGTTGTGCTTGACGCCCTCCGCTCAAAATGAGCGGGCCCTGTCCGGCCGCCCCAAGCAAGCCAATGTGTTGCCTGCGGCGCCGCGCCGTAATTAAGCAAGCGGTTTCCGTAAGGGTTGCGGCCCTGTAAGAGCCTTCCCTTGCATATGCGCCTAAAAAGCTGAACGCCGATAGCTGAAAGCCGACAGCTTGCGGCTACACTAAAGAAGATGCCGCAGATACACTTGTGCTTCCTATGGCACATGCACCAGCCTTTTTATAAGGACCTGGTTTCCGGCGAATACAAGCTGCCCTGGACGCGCATGCACGCGCTCAAGGACTACTACGGCATGGTCCGCATGCTGGAGGAGTTCCCCAAAGTCCGGCAGACTTTCAACCTGGTGCCCTCCATGATGGCCCAGGTCGCCGAGTACGCGTCGGGCCAAGCGCTCGATCCCTTTCTGCAGGAGGCTCTCAAGCCGGCCGAGGACCTGAGCGACGCCGATCGCGCGTTTTTGCTGCGCCATTCCTTCTATTCCGACCCGCAGCGCATGATCTACCGGTATCCACGCTACGGCGAGCTGTTCGATGGTTGGCAGCGGCAGAAAGATTCCGGGGCCAGAGTGGCATTCGGCGCGCAGGATTTCCGCGACTTGCAAATGTGGTCGCAGCTCGCCTGGTTCGACGAGGAGTTCCAGACCAACGACGCCGAAGTCCGCGCGTGGGTCGCGCGCGGCCGCAATTTCTCACCGGCGGACCAGCGTCGCATGGGCGAGAAGCAGCGCGAAATCGTAGGCCAAGTGTTGCCGGTATACCGCAAACTCGCCGGCACGGGCCAGATCGAGATCTCCACCACGCCGTATTACCACCCCATCCTGCCGCTGTTGTGCGATTCCAATATCGCCAGCGTGTCGCACCCCAATGTGCCGCTGCCGGCGCGCTTCCGCTACCCCGGCGACGCGCGCACGCAGTTGGCCATGGCGCGCGAATATTGCGGGAAGACCTTCGGCGCGCAGCCGGTGGGATTGTGGCCCTCGGAAGGGTCGGTTTCGGACGAGGTCTTCTCCATCGCCGCGGAGCTGGGTTTCGAATGGGCCGCCACCGATAGCGGCGTGCTCAATCGAACCCTCAACCAGGCGGTCCCGGTCGATGGGCTGTACCGGCCGTATCAGTGGCGGCAGGGCGAACGAACCATGAGCGTCCTCTTTCGCGATCATTTCATGAGCGATCTCATCGGCTTCGTCTACTCGAAGATGGATGCCGCCCCAGCGGCGGACGATTTTCTGCGCCGCGTCCGCGAGAATTGCGCGGGCATCCTCGGCGCGGGGCGCGATGCGCTGGTCCCCATCATTCTGGATGGCGAGAATGCCTGGGAATACTACGACCACAACGGGCGCCCGTTCCTGCGCGAGTTGTACCGGCGGATTTCCAGCGACGGCCGCATGAACGCGGTAACTGTGAGCGAAGCCCTGCGGCTGATGGCGCCCCAACCGCTCGACCACATCTTCCCCGGCTCATGGATCGGCGCCAATTTCGACGTGTGGATCGGCGCCGAGGAGGATAACCAGGCCTGGACGCAACTGCTGCGCGCGCGGCAGACGTTCGATGCCGCCGCCGCGGTTCCCGAAGATCGGCGGCGCATGGCCATGGAGGAATTGCTGATCGCCGAGGGCAGCGACTGGTGCTGGTGGTACGGGCCGGAGCACGATTCGGCCAACCGCCCGGAGTTCGACCAGCTCTACCGCAGCCACCTGGCGAACGTCTATCGCTTCCTCAATCTGGCGCCGCCCGAAGAGCTTTCGCGGCCCATCCTGCGCATCAGCGTGCCGGAAGTGCACGTCGAGCCATCGGGCCCCATCACTCCGGTGATCGACGGCGAGGTGACCTCGTACTTCGAATGGATCGGCGCCGGGGCATACCGCGTGGATGAGCGGTCGGGCTCGATGCATGGCAAGAAGTTCGTGATTCGCGAGGTGTTTTTCGGAAGCGATGGGAAGAACTTCTATGTGCGCGTGGATTTCCATTCCGGGTACGAGGCGGAACTAGAGGGAATGGAAGCGCGGCTCAATCTGCAGGCGCTCAACGACGGCAGCACCAATCGCATCACCGTGGATTTTGCCGATGGCGGGCGAGTGGTGGAAAAGCTCGATCCGCCGGCGGCAGCGGCTCTGCGGCGAGTGCTCGAAGTTGGCATTCCCCTGGCCGCCGCGGCCGTGGCAAAAGGCGCCGGCCTGCGATTCCAGTTTTCCTTGTGGCAGGGAGGGCTGCCTATCGACGCAGTTCCGCAGCAAGGCTGGATCGAGATGAGGACTACCGACCCGCAAGAGCTGGCGGAATAATCCGTTCGGTTGGCAACTATATGAAGAGATCGACGCCGACTTTGAACAGCGAAGCGAGTTTTTTCGCTTGTCCCTTGCTGATGGAACGTTTGCCAGCGAGAACCTCCGAAACCCGCCCGCGCGTGCCGAACACCGGCAATAGTTCCCTGGTGGTTCTCCCGCTCGTCTCCATCAGGTAGGCAAGCATTTCGTTGGGAGCCGCCAAAGGCAGGGGATTTCGCCGTTCGTCGTAGGCCTGAATCAGGATGGCGATGGTCTCGAGCAGCGCCGACTCCTCCGGGGACAAGTGCTCCTCCCCCTTGTCCATCAGGTGCTCCACGGCGGCAACCATTCGATCGTATTCTGCCTCGGTCTCGATGGCCTTGACGACAATGCGATTCGCCAGCCGGGCGTACTTCCTTGGGTCGATGGTCAGAGTGGCGTTCATGATTTCCACGCTCCTCTCTCGTATTCCTTATGCGTCATGATTGCTCGGATGAGTAGCACCTTCCGGCCGAAGCTGATCTCCGCGATGAGCCGGTACTTGTTACCTCCGATGTCGAAACCCACGAACGGCGCCACGAAGTCCGCTGCGTTGAACGACTGTCTTACGTCTGCGAATTTCGTCCACGTCCCTCGCTTTGCAACTCTATACCAATGGTCCAAGGCGCTGCGGGCATCGGGGTGCTGCACGCAAAACATCCAGATCGCCTTGTGGCTCACGACGTGCATGAGTTCCAAGCACATGGTCCCATAATGGGACCACCCTGTCAATGACTCGGCAATTGCGTTCCGGCTTTCCGAAAGCGTCGCTTTAGCTTGCCCGGGGAATTCAGTTACCATAATAGCCGCGCGTGTAGCGCCCGACTGTTTCGTGAATCGATTTCCATTTCTCGACTGGATGCGCGGACTGGCCTTGGTGATCATGATCCAGGTGCACGTCTTCAATTCCTTTGCGCGGATGGACGTTCGCAACGGCGGCGTGTACGCGCTCGCGGTATTCGCCGGCGGCATGGCGGGGCCCCTGTTTCTCTTCATGGCGGGCATGACGTTCGCCTTTCAAATGGACCGCCTGGAACGCAAGGAAGCGCGGCCGCGCCGCCGCTGGATCGCATGCCTGCGGCGCGCAGGATACATTTGGGGGATCGCGTACCTCATCCGCCTCACCGATTGGGCCGGCAGTTGGCCGCATGGGGGCTGGGCGGAGATTCTGCGCGTCGATATTCTCAATAGTATGGGGCTCGCCATGGCGGCCTTCTCGGTGGCAACGTTGGCCACTGGCGGACGGCGCATTCGTGGCGTGCTGGTGGCGGCCGTGGGCATCGCGGCGATTTCTCCGCTGCTGGCGAACTGCAACTGGACCGGGGTTCCCGGCGTGGTGCGGCAATACCTGCAACCGGGTTTCGAGCGCGGCCACTTCCCGTTTTTTCCGTGCGCATCCTATTTGGGCTTCGGGATGACCGCCGGCGCCGCGGTGCGGCTCGCTGACGCTGCGGGTATGGACCGGGTGATGCAGTGGGCTGCCCTGATCGGCGGCGGCTCCATTCTCGCCGGCCAATATGTTGCCAACCTGCCCTACGCGGTCTATCCGAAATCCAATTTCTGGACGGACAACCCCGCCTTAATCGTCATACGCGTGGGCATTGCCCTCGTAATGCTGGCCGGCTGCTACACCTGGACCGCGTTTTGCGCGGGCTCCGGATGGAGTTGGATGCAATGCCTCGGCCGGAACTCGCTGCTGGTGTATTGGGTCCACCTGATGCTGGTCTATGGCCCGTTGACGGCAGTATTTCAGAGAGCCTTGTCGATCCCCGCGACGGCGCTGGCGGTCGTCGGAGTCATCGCCCTGATGGTCGGGCTCGCGGCGCTGTGGCAGTGGTGGAAGGGGCGAGACAGGAAAACCAGAATTCACCACAAAGGCTCAGAGACACAGAGAGAACCTAGCTAGTTTCTGTCGCGAAACTGCCGTTCGGCGGCGGAGCAACCCCTCCCTCACGGTCGGGGCTCTGATCGCGTCATTGATAATACGAGACTTCCGATCAGAGCCGCGACCGTTAGGGAGCGGCCTTACGCGCAGAGACCGAGTTTCGCGACAGAAACCAGCTAGCTGAGAAAAGTTGAGGCCGGGAACGCGGCCGCCTCGTCGTCCCGAAGGTAGGCCACAGAGGAGACAGAGGGCACGGAGAACCCTGTGAACGGCGGTTCTCCGTGCCCTCCGCGGCCTCTGTGTCTGCCGCAAGGACGACGGGGAGCCCTCAACCTACAGTCCGCTTTTCTTGAGGTTTTCTCCGTGCCTCTGTGTCTTTGTGGTGAACCTATTACCCCAGCCGCCGCGAATTGCCGATCACCGACAGGCTCGACAGCACCATCGCCGCCGCTGCCAGAATCGGATTCACCACGCCGGTGATCGCCAGCGCCATTCCCGCCACGTTGTAGGCGAACGCCCAGAAGAGATTCTGGCGCACCACACGGAAGGTCCGGCGCGCCAGGTCGAGAGTCTCCGTCACGCCGGCGAGCGAAGCTCCCATCAGCACCAGCGGCGCGGCCTGCATGGCGATGTCCGCGCCTGACCCAAGCGCGACTCCGAGATCGGCCTGCGCCAGGCTGGGCGCGTCATTCACGCCGTCGCCGATCATCGCCACCACATCGCCGCGCTGTTGCAGCTCGCGAATTACCGCAACCTTGTCGCCGGGAGTGGCTTCCGCCTTCCACTCGTCGGCTCCGATGGCTGCAGCCACGGACGCGGTGGCGGCCGTGGAATCGCCCGAGAGCAGCAGCGTGCGCACGCCGCGCTGGCGCAGGTTCCGGCAGAGTTCCGCCGCGTCCGGCCGGATGCGGTCACCGAACGTCATCGCGCCTTTGGCCTCGCCGTCCCATCCAAAATAGACCACGGTTGCTTGCGCCGAGCAATCTAAAGCATGCCCCACCAGCTTGCAATTGCCGATGCAATACCGGACCCCGTCAACCACGCCGCTGATCCCCATCCCCGGATGAATGGTCACGTCCGACGCTTTGAGGCCCGCGGCGTATCGCTCGGCGACGGCGCGCCCCAGCGGATGCTCGGAGCAAGCTTCCACCGCCGCCAGCTCCGCCATCCGGCTGGAGTCGCCGGTCACATCGAGCAGCGCCAATTCCCCGGCCGTCGCCGTGCCGGTCTTATCGAGCACTACCATGTCCACCTTGCGGATGGTCTCGAGCACGCGCGTATCGCTCACCAGCACTCCGTGCCGCGATGCCCCCGCCACCGCCGCGGTGAGCGCCAGCGGAGTAGCGATCCCCAAGGCGCACGGGCAGGCGATAACCAGCACGGCGATGGCGTGCATCAGCGCCTCGGCCGGCTTACCGCTGCGCCATTGCCACCCCGCGAAGGTCAGTATGGCCAGTGTCAGCACCACGGGGACGAAGATGCGCGCGATGCGGTCCACAGCCCGCTCCACGTGCGTGCGGCTGGCGGCCGCCTGCTCCACCGTACGGACAATTTGCGCTAACGTGCTGTCCGCGCCCACGCGGGTGGCGCGGATTTCCAACACGCCGCCGGTGTTCACGCTGCCGCAGATCACCGCGGCGCCGGGCCCTTTAGGGCGCAGCGCCGATTCGCCGGTCAGCACCGACTCGTCGGCGTGCGAGCGGCCCTCCACCACCACGCCATCGGCCGGAATACGCTCGCCGGATTTTACGCGGAAGTGGGCGCCCGGCCGTAGAGCTTCGAGCGAAACGAAGCGCTCGGAGCCGTCGAGCAACAGCCGCACCTTGCTGGGCATCAGGCGGTAAAGCAAGGTGAGCGCGCGCGCCGTTTTCTCTTTTGCGCCGCGCTCAATCATCTTGCCGGTGAGCACCAGCGTAACGATGGCGCACGCCGTATCGAAATATACGCGGGTGCTGCCCGAGAAAGCCAGCACCACGCTGTAACCATAGGTGGTGACGATCCCCATGGCGAGCAGCGATTCCATGCGCAACACGCGCATGCGGGCGCCGGCCCAGGCGATGCGCAGAATGGGCGCGGCGCAGTAGAAGACCGAAGGCGTCGCAATGGCCATCAGCACGAAGGGAATGTAGCGGCCGAAGCCCGTGATGCTCTCGAAATAGCTGGCGTAGACCACCAGGCTGAACATCATGGCGTTCATGGAGAGGAACGCAGCGATGCCCGTGCGCAGCAGCAGGTCTTTGCGTTCGGCGTCTCCGGCGGTGGACGGCCCGCTATACTCCGTGGCGCGGTAGCCCAGCGAATCCACCCGCTCCACGATGCGCTGGGGCGGCAGATACTGCGGGCAGTAGCTGATCTTCAAGAGGTCGGAAGCGAACAGCACTTCGGCGGAGCGAACGCCGCGGGTGTGCATCAGCGCATGTTCAATGAGCCATCCGCACGAAGTGCACCACATACCCCCGATATGGAACACCTGCTCGCGCGTTTCGGCGCCTTCCGGAATGGGCGCGGGCGGTTCGGATCGATTGGCAATCAGGCCCAGCCGCAGGCTCTGCCGGAACAGCTCGGTATCGCGAAAATTCTGGCCCGAGGCGACCACGCCGCTCTCCAGGAGAATGGCGTAAACGTTCTCGCACCCCGCGCAGCAGAAGGCTGCGGCGCCCGAATCCAGTCCGCAGAGAGTGCAGTTCATGTGCCGTGCACGATGTGGCCCTGCTCGTCCAACATTTGGGGATTGGCCTTCTTGGTTTCAACATAGGCATAGATCAGGATGCCGATGAAAATGGCGGAGACCAGTGCCAGGAATGGAATCAATGCCGGTACGCGTTTCATTTCCCCTCCGGGGCCAGGAAAGTCATGGGAATCGTGTCGGCCCCCGTCACGATGCTGAAGTGCGTCACCATTTCGCGCAGTTGGCCGGCCGGTTCGGAGATTTCGAAGGTTCCTTCGAGCGTTGCTCCCGGCTTCACCGGGATGGGATTTGGCGCGAGCGCGAGGCTCGCGCCCGGCAGGCCGCGAAAGGAGAACGTGACCGAGGCGGGTTTGCCGCCGCGGTTGGCGATGGTGTAGCGAAACTGGTTGTAGATGCGGCCGTCGGCGCCCACACGATACAGTTTGGCGCGTTCGGGCGAGACGCGCACCAGCACCGGCCTGCGCGTCGACAGCGCCACCGCCAAACCCGACGCATAGCCCAGCAGCAGCACCACCACGATAATGCGCCGGGCGTCCCAGGGCTGCCTGTGACCCGCCGCCAGCGGCCCCTTTTCGCCCCAAACGTAGTGAATCAGCCCGGGTTTGCCCAGCTTGCCGAGGATCTCGTCACAGGCGTCGATGCAGTCGGCGCAGTGCACGCACTCAATCTGGAAGGGCGACTTGCGGATGTCGATCCCCATGGGGCACACGCGGACGCATTTCCTGCATTCGATGCATTCGTGCGTATCGTCGCGATAGTGCACCAGCAGCGTATTCTTGTCGCCGAGCATTCCCTGCAGGTAGCCATAGGGGCAGACGGTGGTGCAGAAGCGCAGGCGCAGCAAACTGAAATCGAGGAAGGTGATGAGCGTGACGGCCGCGCCGCAGATGCCCCCGGCGGTGCGGATGTCGAGCGTCAGCACGCTTCGCAGCACGTCGCGTGGCGCCACGAAATAGGAAATGAAAATGAAGGCCAGAAACACCGAAGCCGCCGCGACCATGCCATAGAAGAACGCGCGATGCAGCCAGGTGCGCGACTTCGGGCTCCAGTCGATGAATCTTTTCAACACCCACTTTCGCAAGCGAGACTCCAGATTCATGGAAGCCTCGCTGAAGATCATCTGGGGGCAGAGATAGCCGCAGTATACGCGGCCATAAAATACCGATGAGACGATCACCAGGAACATCAGAAACATCAGGGCGAAGAAGACGATGGCGAATTCGTTGATCCACAGCTCGTAGCCGGCGAAATAAAAGCGCTCCCGGGGAATATCGAAGCGCACTACGTTGAAGAAAGGGAGCGCCAGGAATGCCAGAAAGCAGAAGAGGTGAACGAGCTTGCGCAGTTGGTGCCAGCTTCGAGTGTTAGTCATGGTTGATGCTCGGGACCGCTCCCTCACGGTCGCGGCTCGGTACGGGCTTTCGGCATTGGCACGAGGCTGCATACTGAGCGGCGACCGTTAGGGAGCGGTCACCCATGGCACACCGGCCCCGCGGTCAATCCGCGCCACACCAGAATCGCGCCGGCCGCCAGAATCGACACGCCCGCCACGCGATTGCCCCATCCGCCGATCCGCAGCCCCGCGGCCGAGCTCGCCACCCCAATCCCAAAGAGCGCCATCGCCGTGCCCAATCCGAACGCTACCATGGTGAGCGCGCCCGCCAGCGGCCGGGCCGTCTCCACGGCCTTCAGAAGGGCGCCGTAGATCAACCCGCACGGAAGAAACCCCAATAGCAGCCCCAGCCCGAACTTCCCCAAGGCGCGCGAGGAGACCAGCAATCGCCCGATGGACTGCGAAAAGAGCGCCGTCACGCCGCGCCGCTCCACCTGCACTAGCACTTTTCGCGGCAGAACGCGGAGCATCAGAATGCCGGTGACGATCATCGCCGCGCCGGAGACCAGCCGCGCCCCTTGCGCCAGCCCCGCCAGTTTTCCGAGCATTCCAATGCCGGAACCGGCCGCGCCCGCCACCGCTCCCAGCGCCGCGTAGGTCACGATGCGTCCGCCGTTGTAACAAAGATGCGCCAGCATCATTTCCCGCTTGAAAACCCCGTACCGCGCCAGCGACACGCTGTAGGAAATGACGATCGGCCCGCACATCTGCACGCAATGCAGGCTCGCGGCCAACCCCAGCGCGAACACCAGGCTGAACTCCAGCAGGGTCATGCGGACGGCCCGCAGGCGATTTTCGGATTGCGCGCCTGCACAGTTACGCACTCGCGATAGAATTCAAACTCCTTCATGAGGATGGCGGCGGTGGGGCAGCGCGACGCGCACATGGCGCAGCGAATGCACGTGGTCTCATCCTTCATCATGGCCCCCGCCATTTGGTCCAACTGCTCGGGCGCATACCGGCTGAGGTCGCCGAATTCCTCCACCGCGCGCTCCATCCATTGCGGATCTTCGATGAGCTGGCTCAGACCCACCAGGCGAATCAGGTTCTCCGGACAGACGTCTACGCAGCCGTTGCAGGCCACGCACTTGGAAGTGTCGAAAACCGTATTCACGTTGCACCGCAGGCAGCGCGACGCCTGGCGGCGGGCATCCGGCTCGCCGAATGGCGCTTCCACAATCTCCAGCGTGGCGGCGCGCAATTCACTCTGCAGTACCCGCGGATTCCGGCGCGCGATGACGTTCCACCCATCCGCCATAACGTAGGACGCCGGCTTCCACTGTTTGCGCACCACCACTTCCGTGCGCGTGCCGCGCAGGTAATCGTGCATCGACCGCGCGGCGATCTGCGCCGACGCAATGGCATCGATGAACAGCCGCGCGCCGTGCGCGATATCGCCGCAGGCGAAGACATCGGGCGCGGTGGTCTGGTAGGTTTCGCGATTCACCTTGATGAGCCCGCGGTCAGACTCCACTCCATCGGCCGGATCGAGGAATGACAAGTCCGACGTTTGGCCGATCGCGAAAATGATGCTGTCGGCGGGGATGTCCTCCACGTGGCTCTCGTCGAACGCCGGGTTGAAGCGTCCGCGCGCATCGAAAACCGCGGTGCATCGCACCGTGCGCAGCGCTGCCACTTTGCCGCCGCCGAGCACCACTTCCCGCGGCCCGCGCGAATTATGGAGGTGGATGCCTTCTTCGGCGCCTTCGATCACTTCGACTTCATCGGCCGGCATTTCGTCGCGGCTCTCCAGGCAAACCACGTGGACTTCCTTGTCGCCGCTCAAGCGGATCGCGGAACGCGCCACGTCGTAAGCCACGTGATCGTCATGGGGACGCACGGCCGACCGCGCCACGTCGTAGGCCACATTGCCGCCGCCGATCACCACGATGCGTTTACCCAGCGGCAGGGGCGCACCGGCGTTGAAAGCGCGCAGGAAGTCCATGCCGTCGATGACGTTTTCGTTGTCCGAGCCGGGCATGGCGAGTTTGCGGCCTTTGGGCAGGCCGATCCCCAGGAAAATGGCCTTGTACCCTTCGCGCCGCAGTGAGGCGATGGTGAAATCGCGGCCCAGCCTCTGATTGCACTTCAACTCGACGCCGAGCGAAAGAATCGCGGCGATCTCGTGCCGCACCAACTCGCGCGGCAATCGAAAGATCGGGACGCCGGCGGTGAGCATACCGCCGGGTTCGCCCTCCGCCTCGAACACCGTAACCTTGTAGCCCAACTTGACCAGGTCGTGCGCCGCCGTGAGACCGGAGACTCCCGCGCCAATTACCGCGACGCGCTCGAAGTCCCCGCGATTGGGCGGCAGCATGCCATTGTCATTGGCCTCGCGATAGAGCGCGTAGTTGCCCGTTTCCGGCCCGAACTGGTCGGTGACGAAGCGCTTGAGCGGCCGGATGGCGACCGGCGCGTCCACGTCGCCGCGGCGGCAATTCTGCTCGCAGGGCGCGCCGCAGACCCGTCCGCAAATGGACGCGAACGGGTTGTGCGCCCGCGCGATGCGATAGGCCTTTTCGAAATGCCCCTCGGCGATGGCCGTCACGTAGCCGCATGCATCGGTATGCACGGGGCACGCGTGCCGGCACTTGACCATCTCGGTCCAGTAGTCGGTGGCGTCCGGAAGGCGAACCTCGTAGAAACCGTTCTGCATCGCTCGATCCTTAATGTGGGCCTTATTTGTGCGGTTTGCGGAACGAGAAGACCACGGTGATGACGCCGAAAATCACGATCAGCCCCGCGATGGCGTACATCAGGCTGCCCGACGCTTCGGTGGCGGCATTCAGCGCGCGCACCAGTGGTCCGCGCTCGGGATGGTTCACCTCTCCGTACATGTAGAGAAAGAAATAGGCCACGGCGCCGCCAGCGATCGCGATATAGGCGAACTTGAGGAAGGTGGGGATGTCGGTCCCCTCGCGTTCCGTGATCCAGCCGCCGGCATAACCTTTGATGTTGCTCTTCTCCGGTTCCATCAGTCCTCCTCGAACATCCGATACTTGATCTCTTCGCTCGATTTCTTCCAGTACCCCTGCTTGAACGAGCGAACGCAGAAAAATATCGCCACGCCCAGGGAAATGAAGAAAAACGCGTATGAGAAAAAGATGCTTGGCCAGGTGTAATCGCTCATTGTAGGGCTCCAGTAAGACGGGTTTCACCGCAGAGACGCAGAGGCGCTGAGGAAAACAAATCAAAATCGGAGGCCGCAGAGCCAGCAGCGGAAGCAGAGTGGCAGGGGCCCCCGGGTATCGTCGTCGCAGCGGCTTCAGTTCGGAAAACATCGCGGCGCGCCGCCGCGGATTCCTGAATTCTCCGCGTCCTCTGCCTCCTCTGCGATCTCAGACATCGTAGGGAAGACGCGGAACTGCCAACCTCGGAACGCACTGTTTTCTTTAGTGTTTCTCTGTGTCTCTGCGTCTCTGCGGTGAACACTGTTTTCACTTCTCGTAGTCCTTATCCGGACGCCAATCCTTAGCGCGCCCGAGAGTCTGAATAAACGCTACCAGCGCGTTGAATTCCTCAGGGTCGTTCACGATCCACGGGAATGGCGGCATCACCGACCCGGGCACCAGGTCGCGCGGATTCCGGAAATGCGTGCGATGCCACTGGGTATCGTACTTGCCGCCCACGCGCGACAGGTCCGGACCCGTCCGCTTGGTGCCGAACAGGTGCGGGTTGTCGTATACGAATTCATCCGGGGTCGACACCGGCGAGCGCACCCCGCGCCAGCCGCTGCGATACGTGTCGGCCACCAGCGTCCGCGTCTGTTGCGTGTGGCAATACCAGCACCCCTCGCGCACATAAATCGCCCGCCCCTTCAATTGTTGCGCCGTGTAGGGCTGCAGTTTGCCGGTTGGACCTTTGGACGGGTCGTGGTTTTCGAACGGCCGGCCCCAACTCTTATCGACCATCGGCGGGACGACAGTCGTCAGGATGCCGCCTACAAAAAACAGAACCAGCGCGGCGGCGATGGCGAAGCTGAAGCTGTTATCGGCCTTACTGAGCATATTCCCTCCTGGCAACCACCGTGGCCATGATGTTGTAAGCAAAACTCACGATCCCGCAGAAAATCAGCGTGCCGGAGAAGAATCGCACCAGCCACACCGGTTTCAGCGCCACCACCGTATCGATGAACGGGATCGAAGGATTGTTCCACTGCCAGCCCTGCCAGAAACCGCCCAGCCACAGCGTCACGAAGAAGCCCAGGCCGCCGACCATGATGAACCAGAAGCTCCAGTTGGCCAGCGCGTCGCTGTGCAGCTTGGTGTTCCACATGCGCGGCACGATGTAGTACGTGCCGGCGATGGCGAAGAACGAGAACGCGCCCAGCAGCGCCATGTGGGCGTGTCCCGGGATCCAGTCGGTCTTCGAGACGATGGCGTTGACGCTGCGCAGGCTGTGCATGGGTCCCTGGAAGCAGGTCAGCAAATAGAAGACCACACCGGACATCAGAAACTTCAGCGGCACATTCTCGCGCAGTTGCTGCCACTGGCCTTTCATGGTGGCGAAGAAGTTGTAGACCACGGTCCACACCGGAATCAGCAGCATCACCGAGAACGTGATGGCGATGGTCTGCAGCCATTGCGAGATGGGACCATGGAGCATGTGATGCGCGCCGGTCCATACATAGACGAAGGCCAGCGCCCAGAAGCCCACCATCGACAGCCGGTGGCTATACAGCGGCGTATTCGACGACTTGGGAATGAAGTAGTATGCCACGCCGAGTCCGATCGGCGTAAAGATCAGCCCCACCGCGTTGTGCATGTACATCCAGTTGAGGTTGGCCTGGTTGACGCCGGCCGTGAAGTCCACCGCGAAGTTGCCGGTGATGTACACGAACGCGGTCCACAGGATGGTGCCCATGATGTACCAGATGGAAACGTACATCTGCGGATATTTGCGCGTGGCGACGGTCATGAAGATATTCAGCCCGTACATCACCCACGCAATCACCACCAGGATGGCCAGCGGCATGGGCAGTTCCGCGTATTCGAAGCCGTGGTTGTACCCCAGGGGAAGAGCCACCACCGCTCCCAGCACCACCACGTTCCAGATCATGGCGGTGGCCACGCCGAGTTTCTCGCTCCACAGTTTCACGCCGCACAACCGCGGCACGATGTAGAACGACAGCCCGATATCGGCGGCCAACAGCCAGCCGAACAGCATTCCGTTGACGTGCAGGGGACGCAGCCGCCCGTACGCCAGGTACGGCACGGTTCCCAGCAACTCCGGCCAACAGAACTTGGCTGCTATTGTCAGGGCGATGATCCCGACGATGAAGAAATAACTGACCGCGCTGACGAGAAACCACTTCGCCGTCGTGTCGGTATGGTGAACCGAGCCCTGCACGGACTCGTTATTTTTGTCCGGCTTGTAAGCTTCTGATGAAGTTGACGACATCTCCGACCTCGTTGGTGCTCAGCATATCGATCCAGGACGGCATGGCCGTTCCCTGGACTCCGTATTCAATCGATTCGAACAGCCGCCGGTCCGGCACGCTTTCCACAAACCAGTGATTCCGGAAGTTGCGCGGATGCGGCAGGATGTCGAGCGAGTTGGGACCCTTGCCGTCCCCCTTGCGTCCGTGGCATCCGATGCAGCGCAGTTCGAAAACCTGTTCCCCGCGGCTGACCGACTCCGCGCTGCTCGCCACTGGGTTCTTCTCCGGGATGTTGCGCGCCTTGAGCTCCCGGAACGGCTCCTTGGCGAAGTTTTGCATCACGTAATCCAGCACGCCGGAGATCTGGTCGTCCTTGAGGATGCGCTTCCAGGGCGGCATGGAAGTCCCGCCCACGCCTTCCTGAATCGAGGCGATGAAGCGGGTGCGCGGTTTGGAAGCCAGGAAGCCCGGCTTGGTGAAATCGCGCGGCGAGGGGTCGATATACCAGGCCACTTTGCCGTTGCCGTCTCCCTTCTCGCCGTGGCAGCGCGCGCACAGGTTGGTGAAGGTGGTGCGGGCGTCCACCGTTGGCGGAGGCGGTGTTTTCAGGGTCTCGAGATACGCCGTTATTTTTTGGAAATCTTCGGCTGGGAAGCGGAATGCCGGCATGATGGAATCGGGCACACGCGAGCGCGGATTCACGAAGTGATCGCCCAGCCACTGCTCGTCGCGGATCAAACCCTCGTAGCTGAGGTCGGGCGCGATGCCGCCGTCGCGGCCGCCCAGTTTATGGCAGGCCGTGCAGGCGCGGTCGCCCAGCAATTGCTCGCCGGCCTTTTCGCCGGCAGTTCCGGGCGGAATCACCACCGCCACGTTGGCTACGTGCGCCTCATATCGGTCGAGCGACGTTTCGGCGAAGTTCACGCCGCGCCGGCTCTTCAGGAAGATCACCAGCGACTCCACATCGGCCTGATTCAGGTGGAAATCCGGCATGAACGAAGTCGCCAGATTGGCGCGCGGCTCCACGATCGACTCCCACAGGTAATCCACCTTGAATTTCTTGCCGGCTTCCGTCAGGTCCGGCCCGAGCGTGCCTTCGCTCATGCCGTCGATCTTGTGGCAGCCATAGCAATTCATGGCGTAAAACAGCTTCCGCCCGCGGTTGACGTGCGGCGTACCGGCGAAGTCCGCCTGCGTGTGGCACTGCGCGCAGTTGGCTTCCATGTATTCCATGCCCTTCAGCTTGGGGGCGAAATCTTTGCGCCAATTGGGCTGGGTCACGTAGCCCAGCAGCGGCTCCGGCCAGAATTCATCCTCGCCGTGGCTGTAGAACGTGTCCAACCCGCGGCCCTGCCCGTCATGACAAACCGTGCAGCCGAAGTCGGAGAATTTGTGGCGGCGCTCCCAGCGGCCGTTGCGCTGGACGTCGCCCAGGGCTTCCGAATAAGGATGCGTTTTGAGCGGTTCGGCGTGGCCCGCGAAGCGCGGATCTTCGGCTCCCATGTGGCATGTGGTGCAGCGGTCCACCCGCGTATCGCCGAAACTGGTGACGATGACCTGCTCGATGCGCGGCGAGCGCGCCTCGAGCTCGGCGCGCTCGCGGTCGTTCCTGGACATCGACTTCGCCTGCTCGAAGTACGCCGCTTGGTGCCGTTCCCATTCGTGGAAGAACTGGTTCCGGAAGACCACGCCGTGCACGATTAGAACTACCAAGCTTGCAATTGCCAGTGCCAGTCTCATAGAATCCGTCCGCTCAGAATGGAGAAACCAAGGTCCAGTTCGGCCCGCGGAAGAACGTGCCGATCACGATAAAGATGACGTTGAGTATCACCAGCGTCAGGAAGATGGTGTTGGCCAGCAGCCGCTCCTTGGCGAACCAGCGGCCCACACCGTGCGTGGTGCGGTCTATGTAAGGCACCAGGAACAGCAGCGCCACCATGAGCCCCGGGATGCCGATTCCGCCCCAGAAGGCCGAGTAGCTCACCATTTCCTGAAGCCCCAGGAAATACCACGGCGCTTTCGCCGGATTGGGTGGATGCATGACGTTCACCGGCTGCTCCAGCGGCGCGTTAAAGAGCAGCGAGACCACCAGGATCAGCGAAACGGTGAGCACGAATACGAACAACTCGGCCATCAGCAGGTTGGGCCAGCTATACACCGAATCGTCGGGCACGTTGCCCAGCTTGGTAAACGGTCCGCGCACGAAGCCCTGCAGGCCGTAAACCTTCTTCAGCTTGACCACACCGGAATCGGGCGCCGGCGCGGGCGCTTTTTCCGGCCGCGAGAGCCCGCCGTCCTTGCGAATGCGCCAGAAGTGGATAGCCACCAGCAGCACCAGCACCGCGGGCAAAACCGCTACGTGCAGCACGTAAAACCGCAGCAAAGCCTCCTGCCCGACGGTGGTGTCACCCAACAGCACGAACTGCATCTGCTTGCCGATGAGCGGCGCGTAGCCCGCAATCGACGTCCCGACGGTGATGGCCCAGAAAGCCAATTGGTCCCAGGGAAGCAGGTACCCCGTGAAACTCAGGAACAGCGTGACCAGCAGCAGTAGGACTCCCAGCACCCAGTTGAACTCGCGCGGCCTTTTGTAAGCGCCCGTGAAGAACACGCGGCACATGTGCAGGAAGACGATGGCCACCATGGCGTGCGCCGACCAGCGATGCATATTGCGAAGAAAGATGCCGAATGCCACCGTGCCGCGCAGGTCCAGCATGCGGTCGTAGGCCTGCGTGGTGGAGGGCACATAGTAGAACATCAGCAGCACGCCGGTGACAACCAGGATCACGAACAGGAACGTGGCCATCAGCCCCAGCCCCATGGTGTAGGCTGGCCGCAGCGTGTTCTTGTTGACCTTTACCGGGTGGATATGCAGGAAAAAGTTGGTGAAACTGGTGGACGAGCGCTCCAGATCCGTGGAAGGCAGGGGATTGCGGAAGATGGAATTCCAGACGTTCTGTGGAAGCTCCCGCAGCGTGGTGAGCGCCGTCCCGCTTTTGGGAGTCGGCGGTTCTTGTGTGGGTGTGCTCATACCGTCAAATAAGTCCCCGGGTCTACAGATGCGTTCTTGTCGATTACGACGTCGCCGTTGGGCGCCAGCGTCACCTGGAACCAGGGCAGCGGCTTGGGCGCCGGCCCGCCGGTGACGTTGCCATCCTGGTCGTAATGCGAGCCGTGGCAGGGGCACGCGAACCCCGTGTCGGCGATGGCCACGATGCACCCCAGGTGCGTGCAGGTGGTGGAAATGGCGGCGATCTTGTTGCCTTCGCGCACAATGCAGACGCGCTCCACGTCGCGGGCGATGCGCGTGCCGGGCGGAAAATCGTCGGGCTTTCCGATGGCGAACCGCGCATTCGGGCCGTACGTCACCCGCGGTTTGAAAAAGAGCCAGTCCGACACCACGGCCAGCAGCGCGGAAGCGAATAGTCCGAAGCTCGAGAGCCAGGTGAGCATCCGGCGGCGCGGCATTTGGGAATGTTCGGTAGCGAGTTGCTTATCGTGACTTTGTGGAGCCACCGTCATGGCGTTTCTCCTGCGGTCCATCCTCCAGGTCGCTCCAAAAGACCTGGTATTTGGCGTCTTCAATATTGCGAAAATAGTCTTTCTTCACCGCGAAGATGAAAACACACACCGCTGCCGCGGCCATCAGCAAACTGGCCAGCACCGCGATCCAGGTCAGTTCCATTTCGGTGCGGTGACCAGGGGATTCGGTCTGCGTGCGGCCGCCGTCCGGGCCAGCTCCGCGATGGTGGCGGAACGCAGCACCTGGGCCACCGCCGCTTGCGCATTGACCCAGACATCGTGGGCCGGGCACCATTCCTGCCGGGTGCAGGAGCGATCCGAATTGAGACAAACGTTGAGCCGCATGGGGCCTTCGATGGCCTCCACTACTTCCAGCAGCGTGGCCGCCCGGTGGAGATTGGCCAGTTCAAATCCTCCGGTATTGCCACGATGAGAGAGCACCAGGCCCGCTCGGGTGAGGCTTTGCAGCACTTTCGAAAGAAACTGCTCGGGACATTCCGCCGCCACCGCCAATTCCGCGCGGCTGGCCCGCGTCTCAGGCGGCAAGCCGGCCAGGTGAATCATCACGCGGACGGCATAGTCGGCAGCTCGGGTGAGTTGCATATTAGGATTATAAGACTCTTATTATCCGATTCAAGCCCATTGCATTTTTGATTCCGAAAAAAGAGTCAACTTCTACTGGAGAAAAATGGTCCAGTAGACCCAATTGCGCCTTTTCACACCCCCAAAAGTGGGGCAAACTCCTGCCCAAGCCATGGCGACGCTCGCCCGGGCGGCTACCTGCGAAGCCCAATGTCCGGGCCTTGTGCGCCAAAGATGGGGAGCCGGTCACCGACGGCCGGCCAGAAAGGAAGGTGCGGTTAACGGGTCGGTTGGCTTTTGCGAGGATGTACTTAACGGAGAACGATCCGAAAGCCCTCTTGCATGAAATGGTGGTCGTTGGTCAAGACTTCCGAAATCTTCTGCCGTCGCATGGTCGTCATGGATATGCAGTCCACAAGGCTGTAGCCCTTGTCCTTGCGCCGCTCGTACAGACGTAGGCCCGCCAGAAAGGATTCACGCGATTGCGGATGAACCGTAACCCGCCGGTCGCTGAGGATCGTTCGGACCGCCCGAGCGGCCACCTCCCGCAGGTGCGAGCCGCGCTGGGCCAAGCCGTCCAGAAGTTCGGTCAGCACCTCGTCGGTCGTGACCAGGCCGATGCTTCCGAGCGCCTCCCGCGCCCGGATTACCTGGGCGCGGTACTGATCGAACGGATGGAGTACTGCACCCCAGTAGAGCGTGTCGGCGAAGACCAGCCTCACCGCTTTTTTGGCGCGCCGTGGAGGTAGTGGTCCAGGTTGGCGAAGTAGTCGGCGGGGACCTTCGCCCACTCTCGCGCCGGCACTGCCTTCCCAATGGCTGCCAACTCAGTCTCCAGCGAACCGGCTGCGAACTCCACGGCATCGCTCGGGTTCGAGCCGTTTTTCCCTCTCGCCACCGCTGCGCTGCGCCGTCGTTGTTTGGTCGCGATAGCCAATTGTTCCCCTCCAATCAGTATACGCTGTAGCCGCTCTCCGCTTGCTGGCGCGCAATAGCTAATTGCCTGACCGACCGGCGGGACGCAGGGGAGCGGCACCATAAGGGAGGAGCATCCGCGATGGATTCCACGATTCTGGATCTTGGCGAGGATCTCAGCGGCTTCCTGGCAACGCTGGGCCACCCGATCGAGCAGACAGCGCGCGAAATGATTGTGTTCGAGTTGTATCGGCGGAGCCTGGTCTCCGGTGGCAAGGCTGCCGAGCTCCTGGGAGTTTCCCGTCCAGAATTCATCCAGCGCGCCTCGGAACTGGGCATCCCCTACTTCCGCTTTACAGACGCCGAGTGGCAGGCCGAAGTCGCGGAGAGTAAGCGGCCCTGAGTGCCGGTGATATCCATTCCGACGGCCAATCCCTCGGCATGCTCGTCGCCGCGTCCGTCCCGTTCGTCAAAAGCGGGCGCCAACGCATTTACCCTGAGGTACGCTATGGAGTACGCTGAACGTATCTCGCGATGACAGCCGATTCTCATAGAGTGGTCCGCCGTTACGCCGCATTATTCCTCGCCTGGACCCTCATCGGCCTGTTCATGTTCAGCCAGGGCTTAGTCCAGAAAGTCGCGTCCCACGATCCCACCCCTTGGTGGCACCATCTCACCGGCTGGATGGCCGGTGTCTGGATGTGGTTCCTGCTCACGCCGGTTGTCCTGTGGCTGGGAAAGCGCTTCCCGTTCAAGCGCGGCTTCCTCACGCGCCGCATCGCCTTCCACCTGGTGATGTGCTGTGCCGTGTCGTTTTTCGAGCTCGCGGTCGAAGCCGCGGTGCTGCACGGAGTCCGCGTCTTTCCCACCATCATGACCAGCTATGTGGCCACTCTGGCGTTCCTCTGGATCATCGCCTTCCATCAGGGCATCATGACGTATTGGACCATCCTCGGCGCCCAATACGCGTGGGGCTGGTATCAGCGATACGAGGAAGGCCGGCGGGAAGCTCTGCGCCTGGAGCTCCGCTCCTCCGAGCTTGAGAAACAGCTTGTGCAGGCCCATCTGAGCGCCCTCAGGGCGCAGCTCCAGCCGCATTTCCTCTTCAATACCCTCAACACCATCATGGTGCTGGTGCGGCAGCACAAAGGCCGCGAGGCCGAGGAAATGCTGGGAAAGCTTAGCGATCTGTTGCGCGCGGTCCTCGAAGACTCGGAGCAGCAGGAGGTTCCGTTAAGCCGCGAGCTGGAGCACCTGCAACTGTATCTCTCCATCGAGCAGGTGCGCTTTCAGGACCGGCTGCGGGTCGAAATCGACGTGGACCCGGAAATCCTGGACGCCGCGGTGCCTTCCATGAGCCTCCAGCCCATCGTAGAGAACGCCATCCGGCACGGCATCGGGCGTAGCTCGTCCGCCGGAGCCATCGGCATCAGCGCCTCCCTGGAGAACGGCAAACTCGAAATCCGCATATGCGACGATGGCCCCGGTCTCGACCCGGCCAATAGCGGTCCAGCCCGGGGAATCGGCATCGCCAACACGCGCGCCCGTCTCGCCCGGCTTTACGGCGATGCCGCGCAACTGCTGGTGGAGAACGGCGAGCACCGCGGTGTGGTCGCCACCATGATTCTGCCGCATCGCGTCGCGCCACCTTCCTCCGCGCCCCAGAAGATGGAGCCCCATGCCGCTCACAGTCCTGTTGGTTGACGACGAGCCTCTGGCGCGCGAGGGACTGCGGATGCTGCTGGCCCTCGACCCCGATGTCGCCGCCATTCTCGAGGCCCGAAACGGGCACGAGGCGGTCAGCGCCATCCGCGAACGGCGCCCCGACCTGGTCTTTCTCGACGTCCAGATGCCGGAAATGGACGGCTTCCAGGTGGTGCGCGAAGTCGGCGCGCAGATGCCCGCGGTGGTCTTCGTCACCGCGCACGACAAGTACGCCATCCAGGCGTTCGAAACCAACGCCATCGACTATCTGTTGAAGCCCATCACGGAAGAACGGTTTGCCAAGGCGCTGGCGCGCGTAAAGGGCCGGCTGGGGTCTAACACCGCGGACGAGACCAGCCGGCAGATCCTCTACCTTCTGGAGACTGTCGCCGCGCCCAAGCGCTATATGAAGCGCCTGGCGGTTCATGTGGCCGGCAAGACGGTCTTCGTGGAGGTCGCGGATATCGAATGGATCGAGGCCGACCAGAATTACGTTCAGGTGCATGCCGGCCGCGCTGCCCACCTGCTGCACGTCACCATGACCGCGCTCGAAAAGTCCCTCGACCCGGAAATGTTCCTGCGCATTCATCGTTCCGCTATTGTGAACGTCGGCCGGATCGCAGCCCTGCAACCCGCCATGCATGGCGAATACGTGGTGACGCTCTCGAGCGGCGTGCGTCTGCAATCCGGCCGCATGTATAGCGAGAAGCTGAAAGCGCTGGCGGCGAATCCCTTCTGATTCGCGCCGCCGGTTGGTCACCTGGTTTGTCCATCTCGTCAAAATCGATTTCGAAAATTGCCGGAATGCCCGCACACTCGGAATTGCAATGGACAGTCAATGCGTAGCCGAACTTTCCGGAGTCTCCAAGCGATTCGGGAAAATCGTCGCCTTGGATGAGCTCTCGCTCGCCGTGCGGAACGGCGAGCTCTTCGCCTTACTCGGTCCCAACGGGGCGGGCAAAACCACCGCCATCTCGCTGTTCCTGGGGCTCTACCAGCCGGACGGCGGATCGGCAACCCTCTTCGGCTGCTCGCCTCAGTCCATCGACGTGCGGCGCCGCATAGGCGTCATGATGCAGGAAGCGGCGCTGGCTCCCGAACTGCGCGTTCGCGAGCAAATCGATCTGGTGGCCAGCTATTATCCCGACCCCCTTTCGCCCGAAGCCGCCATGGAGTTGACCGGCATCGCCGAATTGGGCCGCCGTCCATACGCCAAGCTCTCCGGCGGCCAGAAGCGCCAGACGCAATTCGCCATGGCCCTCGTAGGACGCCCCAGCCTGCTGTTCCTCGACGAGCCGACGGCCGGCCTCGATGTGCAGGCTCGCGAGATTGTCTGGACCACCATCCGCCGCCTGGTCGCGGACGGTTGTTCCGTGGTCCTCACCACTCACTACCTGGAAGAGGCCGAGGCATTGGCGGACCGCGTGGCTGTCATCGCCAGGGGCCGCCTGATCGCCAGCGGCACGGTCGACGACATGCGCGCGCTGGTGGTGCGCAAGCGGATTGCGTGCCGCACCAGCCTCACCCCCGAGCAGGTTCGATGCTGGCCCGACGTGCAGACGGCCACCACGGACGGCCAGAGCCTTCGCATCACCACCACCAACGCGGAAAACGTGGTCCGCAGGCTGCTGGCGGCCGATGACGACCTGCAAGATCTCGAAATCGAGCGCGCCCGGCTCGCCGAAGCGTTCACTGAACTGACACAGGAGGTCACTCAATGAGTCCCACAGCCGTTTCTATGACACAGCGCCGGGTATTGGGTGCGTACGCCACCGAAACCAAATACGAGTCGCTCCGCATGCTGCGCACGCCGGCGTTCGCCTGTCCTTTCCTGCTGCTGCCGGCCGGCCTGTATCTGCTGTTCGGCGCGCTTTTGTTCGGCGATGCCGTCGCCAAAGATCCGAACATGCCGCTCTTCATGTTCATGGGCTTCGCTGTTTTCGGCGTGATGGGGCCGGGCATGTTCGGGTTCGGTGTTTCCCTGGCAATGGAACGCGAGCAAGGTTTGCTTCGGCTCAAACGCGCTTTGCCCATGCCGCCCGCCGCGCCCCTGGTAGCCAAGCTGCTGATGTCTGCGCTGTTTGTGCTCCTGGTGATGGCCACCATGGTGGCGGCCGCTCCGTTCGGGCACCTCAAAATGTCGCCGGCGCAGATGCTGCTCGTTTCGCTCGTCAATATCGCCGGATCGCTGCCGTTCTGCGCGCTGGGCCTTTTCATCGGGACGCTGGCTTCCGCGAAGAGCGCGCCGGCCTTCGTCAATCTGCTCTACTTGCCGATGATTTACCTCTCGGGGATTCTGATTCCAATGCCGGCATCCGTGAAATGGATCGCGCTCGGCTCGCCGGCCTATCATCTCGAACAATTGGCGCTGGCCTCAATCTGGGCCCCGCACGAAGGCGTGCCGGCGCTGCACGCGGCCTTTCTGGCCGCCGTCACCCTGGTCTTCAGCGTATGGGCCGTCCGGCGGCTGAAACGGCCGGTGTAGGAGATTTTATGAGTACAACCAACGTCGCACCCGTTCACCCGGCCACCGGTCAAACCGGCAGTCCGGCGCCCACGTACGTCAACGCTATCGGCTATCTGCGAGCCTTCATCGTGGTTATGGTGGTGGCGCATCATGCCGCGCTGGCCTACTATCCCTATGCGCCACCGGTGGCGGCGTCGCTGGTAACTGTGCCTCGATGGTGGCAGGCGTTCCCGGTGGTCGATCCGCACCAATGGGGCGGAGCGCCCCTATTCGTCGGATTCAACGACACCTTTTTCATGTCGCTTATGTTTATCCTGTCCGGCCTGTTCGTGTGGAGCAGTCTCCGCCGCAAAGGCGGCGCGGCCTTCCTGCGCGACCGCCTGCTGAGGCTGGGGCTTCCGTTCCTCATAATGTTGGCGGTGGTCGCGCCGTTGGCGTACTATCCCACGTATCTCCAGATACGGGGGCATGAAGGTGTCGCCGGCTTCATTCGCCAATGGCTTTCGCTGGGAGCATGGCCGGCGGGTCCCGGATGGTTCTTGTGGGTGTTGCTTTCGTTCGATTGCATCGCGGCCCTGCTGTTCGCGCTGGCCCCCAAGTGGGGCGAGGCTTTCGGCAGTCGAATGGCCGGCCTTGCCCGCCGTCCGGCCGCTGCCTGCGCTGTATTAGCCGCGATTTCCGCGATTCTGTACGTGCCGCTGGCGCTGGTATTCTCGCCGCTTTACTGGAGCGCATTCGGCCCCTTCACATTTCAGACCCCGCGGATTCTCCACTATCTGGCATACTTCCTGATCGGTGTGGGCGTCGGCGCCTGGGGCCTGGATCGCGGTCTTTTGATGCCCGGCGGCAAGCTGGCGCGGCGCTGGCCGCTGTGGATGGTGTGGGCTCTGGTGGCTTTCCTGGTGCTGGCGACGGTCGCGATTGTCGCCCTGTCGGCTCACGCGCAATCGCAAGGGTGGGCGGTGGCTTACGACGCGCTATTCTCCGTTTCCTGCGCCGCGTCCTGCTTCGCATTCCTGGCCTTCTTTGTTCGATTCGCCGGATCGCGCTCGCGGGTGTTCGACAGCTTGAGCAGAAATTCCTACGGGATTTTTCTGGTGCACTACGCCTTCGTGAGCTGGCTGCAATACGCCCTGCTGCCGGCGTCGCTCGACGGTTGGGTGAAATTCCCGATCGTGTTTACCGGCGCGGTGGCGTTGAGCTGGGGCTCGACACTGGCGATTCGAGGCGTTCGCGCGGTTGGCCGCGTTATCTAGCGACAATGCTGTTCACTTAACATCTTGAACCGGCAAAACAGTCTGATTGCCGCCGACGCGCTGAGATTCGAGAACGGATTCGTTGGAACGCATTCGGTTCCGAACAGGACCTTCTACGCGTTTGACTGGTGGGAGGGGATTTCGCGCCAGGAACGCATGGCGGGTCTGCCGCAGGGGCCTTCTCGGGCCAGTTTCCGAGTGGGGGACTACGCGCCCGGAGGCGACGCGTCCCAGATCGCCGTATCTGGCCCGCCAGGGTGGGGGTCGGTGGCGCGAAGAGATGTTATCCAGAGCCATTTCCACTGGCGCGGGGAGCTTCCGTAGTTGGTTCAAGAGCATTTCGGAGGAGCTGGCATGCACCTGGCGAGCCACTGCTTCGGGAGACAGGTCCTCGCCGGATCCTTGTCGCACCATTCGTCGCCGGTGAAGCCGCGCCGCCGCGGAATCATCCATAGTGACGACATCGGGAGCCACGATAAAATCGTAGACCACAGTTTTATCCGGTTTGCGCAAGGGATCGGCCCCCTGGTAACTGGCGACAATTTCCACTTTGGTGCCCCCGGCTAAGACCTTCGCCGGGCCGCTCTGTGACTTCGCGACTCCGGCGGAAAATAGAACAGCAATCCCACAAAACACGCACACGGGAGTAGTTATTCCAGACATGTCTTTCTCATAGGTTTCAGAGAGTGTGCACGAGCGCCTTCACCCCGTTCCAGAGGATTTGCAGTCCGATGCACATCAAGAGAAAGGCAGAGAGCCGCATGATGACGCTCGCGCCAGTCGGCCCGAGCAGTTTCACAACCCGGTCCGCCAAGGCATAGCAGATAAAGACGGAAGTTGCGAGCAGCAGCGAGCCGACCAACGCCGCGAACAGGGCCAGCAGGAGCCTTCCGCCTCCAGGCTCCGGGGTATCCGCTCCCAGCGTGACGGCAACGGAGATGGAACCCGGCCCCACCGTGAGCGGCAACGTCAAGGGATAGAAAGCCTTGCGCAGCATCGATTCGGTGCCGGCAGAGCGGGCGAGTTGCTGGCGGTCGTCCGGGTCCTCTTTTTTCAACATCATCCAGCCGGTGGAGACCACGACCAAGCCGCCTGCCACCTGCACGATCGGCAGGGAAACTCCAAAGAACGAGAGAACGTAAGAACCGATGATCATCGATCCCAACAGCAGAAAAAAACTATTTCTCGCCACCTGCCCGGCCAGCGTCTTCCGCTGGGTCTGCGATGCATCGGGCGTCATCGCGAGGAAGATCGGCGCGCTGCCGAGCGGGTTCACGAGCGGAAAAAGCGCGGATACGATCAGAAAAATGTTCGTCAGGGCCGCTGTCACCAGGGCAACTCCCATTTCACACCACCTTTTCCGATTCCGGCGATTCGAGCCCGCGCTCGGCGGCGTACGCTTCCCAGATGCGGTCGACGAGCGAATGGTGTTCGTCGCGGCCGAATTGAACCTGCTCGAAGAGAGATTGAATGCCGGGTTTTCCGCCGTGATCGAGCACGAGCAGGCCGGCCACCGCGTAGAGCGAAAACCCACGGGGGAAGGCAGGCAAAAGGAGGAACCGGAACCGGGCGACGCGGGCGGCGTTCGCTTCGAGCGCAGCCTCGATTTCGGCCATGTTAGTCAGACCTGCCGCCGTCAGCCAGTTCACCAGACGCTCGAAGTTCACCGCCTGTGGTTCGTCGATGAGCAGGGCCTGAACGGCGGAGGCCAAAGCCGCGTCCATGCGCCGAAGGAGCGGGCTGCGGGCAATAAATGCTCTGAGCGAGGACTGGTCGATGCCGATCGAGGCCGGTTCCCTGTCAAGTTGCGCGGCCACTTCCGTTTCGTAGTTGCGCAGGGAATCGCGGATCTGCATGAACTCATGATCCGTGATCTCGAGCAGACCTGCGAGCCGCGAGAACTGCCGGCGCAGATCGCGCGGCACGGTCAGCTTGCTCTTGTAACCGAGATCGTGCTCGATTTCCGCCCAGACGTGCTGGAGAATCGAACGGATCTGAATCTCCGCGCAGCAGCCCTCGAAGCGTTTATTTTCGGTCAGCGCCAGCCGGTGTTCGGGCAGCCGCACGATGTAGTGCACCGAGGCGTAGCCAAAGCGGTCCGCATCCAATGCGGCGCGCTTGTCGGTCGAGTTGGCCCGGTCGATAGCAAACTCGCGTTCGATCGCCTGTGCCACTCGATCCACATCATCGGCAAAGTAGGTGGTAATCCGGACCCCGCAGAGGTCCGTGATTTCATCGAAGCTCCGGATTTCTCCCCGCGCCAGCTTCCGCTCCAGGCTGGGGCGCCTCTTAAGCCGGCTGGTCACGGACTCGACACGCATGCCGCCAGCATCGAGCAACTCTGCGACGAGCCGGTGTATTTCCGCGACAAAAGTGGCGTTCAGATTCGTCTTCCGGTCGTACTCTTCGAGCATGGCTGGAATCGACGCGGAGATCGAGGGCGCGCCGGGCATAATCTACTTACCCATCGCAGCCAGGTCGAACTTGGCGAGCAGAAACGGCGCGGAGACAGGCGGCTGCGAATGGGTAAGATCGATGGGGTAAGGTGCCCTGTTGAGGGTCGGATAGCCCCAGACGTTGCCGGTGCGCAGGTCGACGACGACCTTGCCGAGCAGTTCCTTCGAGCCGTCTGGTGCGCGGAGTGAGTACACGCCCGGCTCAATATACAGGTCCGAAGCGGACAAGTCAGCGAAAGCGGGCTGCGGGTTCAGCCACGGGCGAAGAGCGATGACGCCGAGGAACAGCGCAATCAAGGATAAAACGACCTTCATATACTTCTCTGGCCACATGTTGCAAACAGTATAGCTGAAAACCCTGAGCTACGCCGGATGACAAACTGGAAATTCAGCCCAAAGCCAGTGGATAACTTGAAGTCGCGGATGGTTAGAGTTCCGGGGCGGGAGCGTTCGGCGGGTTGTAGCCGCGAAAATCCAACGACCAGGTCTTCGTTGTCTAAGTAAACCTTCGGCCACGGCTGGCCCTCGACCGGCTGCAAGCACTGAACGCGCCCGATGAACTGGATCCCCCAGCGCAACGTACCAGCAGCAGCACACTCAGGCGCGGTTGACCTACTCCTTTTCTTCCCAGCGGACGATCTTCAGATCGAGCACCGAGATCGAGTAAAGTACGGGGACCAGGAGCAGCGTGATGAAGGTCGCTACCGCCAAACCGCCAATCTGGGCGTAGCACAGAGGCTGCCAGAGCGGCCCTCCATGGCTGGCCAGTGGAAACAGCGCCAGGATGGTCGCACCGACGGTAATCATGACCGGCCGCAGGCGTTCGATGCCCGCATCGCAGATAGCCTGCTCGAAGGGCTCGCCTTTGGCGCGCATCTCTTCGATGAAATCGAACAGTACGATGACATGGCTCACGATCACGCCCACCAGGCTGATAGTGCCGAGGAAGGCCATGAACCCGAACGGAGTGCCCATGGTGAAGAGAGCGAGCAGCGCGCCCACCACGCCGTAGGGCGTCGCGGCGAAGACCAGCAGGGGTTTCATCGCGCTGTTGAACTGCACCAGCAGCGCGGCGTAAATGCCCAACACACAGGCGATGAGGACGAACGTCAGGTTGCGGAATCCCACTACCTGCTTGGCGTTCTCCCCGCCGATCGCCATGCTGTAAGTGGGCGGCAGGCTGCGCTTGAAGTCGTCCAGTTTTGACCGTATCCGTCCAAGCACCTCCGAGTTCAGCACACCCGGCTGCGGCCAGGCATGCACGCCGATGGTACGGAAGTGCTCCTGGCGGCGGATGCGCTCCGTGCGCAACCCGGTTTGCATGGAAGCGACCGACCGCAGCGGGACCTTCTGCGGCCCCGAAGAAGGATAAATGTAGAGGTCCCGCACGTCGGACAACTGTGCCCGTTCCTGGGGGACCAGCCGCGCCACCACGGGGATCTGGTTATTACCTTCGCGCAGCGTAGATACAACCGTACCGCTGATCGCAGCCGTGGTCGAATCCGCCACGTCACGGTTATTGACGCCCGCCAGGTTGGCACGGTCCGGGGAAATCTCCAGGCGTACGGAAGGACTCTCCGCGAACCAGTCGTTCTGCACCGTCTGGACGCCCTCGGCGCCGCGCAGCATACCTTCCACCTGGCCGGCTAGGCGGCGCAGGTTCTCGATGTCCGCAGGTTCGTCGGCGGGATCAATATCGGAGACGCTCGACAGCCGGATCTCGATGGGAAAGGCAACGGGATTCGACTGGAGCTGCTTGACAACCACGAACGCTCCGGGAATCTCACGGGAAAGCGCGTTTTGGATCGGACCCACCACCTCCGGCGTCACTTCCTTGTCCCTCAACTGAATCAGCACCTGGGAGTAGTTGGTCTGCTGTTGTTCGGGTGAGACGGAGAACCAGAAGCGCGGACCGCCGCCGCCCACGAAGGTGGTAAGCCCCTTGAGCAGCGGGCCGGCGGGATGCGGATGGCTGCTTTCGTATTCGTGCAACACGCGCAGGATCACCTGTTCGGCCTGGTGCGCGGTCTGGTCGCTCAGCGCCAGCGGCGCGTTGTTGGGGAGCCAAACGTCGGCGTAAGACCAGTACTGCACATCCTCGGGAAAGAACTGGCTCTTCAGTTGCTTGCCGAAGAATCCTCCCACCGCGAGAAACACCAGGGAGACCGCGAGCGCCGCCCATCGATGCCGGATGGCGCCGCTGGCCAGGCGGTAGTAGAAGCCGTAGAAACCCCGCTGGCGGCGCTCCTCGATGCTGGGCTCGGGTTTTCGTCGAGGGCGCAGCAGATAGTAGCCGAGCAGCGGAATGAACGTCATTGAGACCAGCCGCGAGGAAACCAGCGCGGCGGTCATCACGATGGGCAGGCTGCGGATGAAATCGCCGGTGGAACCGGGCAACATGGCCAGCGGCAGATAGGCAATGATATTGGTGGCGGTGGCGTAGAGAATGGCGCGGGCCAGTTTGGTGGGCCCCAGCCACGCGGCGACAAGAGGCTTGAAGCCGCCGGCAAGTTCGCGCTTGATGGCGTCGTTGGCCACCACTGGATCGTCCACCAGCAGACCGAGCGCGATGATCAACGAGGCGATGGAGACCTGCTGCAGGTCCATGCCGACCATGTGCGCCATGCCGAAAGTCATGGTCAGGGTAATAGGAATGGAGAGCGCCATCAGCAGCGCTGACCGCCACTCCCAGAAGCCGATTAACGCCACTAGAACGACCAGCGCGATGGCTTCGTAGAGCGCTTCCATGAACAGGTCGATGTTTTCCTTCACCTGGAGCGGCTGGTCGGAAGTGCGCGCCATGATGAGGTCGGAAGGCAGCAGGCCCTTCACCGCCGCCAGTTCCTTGTCCACCGCCACGCCGAATTTCTGGATCTGCTCGCCGGAGCGCATATACACCGCCAGCGTGATGGCGCGGTTGCGATGCGTGTGGCCGCTCTTATCCGTCCAGGAGTAGTAATTCAGGTAGTCCGCGGGATTGTGGTAGGCGCGGGAGATGGTGACCAGGTCGCGCAGGTAAACGGGGGCGCCCGCGGTGGTGCGGCTGACGGCCAGATCGCCAATCCCTTGCGCGTTCTCGAAGTTGCCCGAGGGTTCCAGGCGCACCTGCTCTGTCCCTGCCTGGAAGATGCCTCCCGGCAGCGTGATGTTGCGTGAGTTGAGGGCCCGCGACAGGTCGGAAACCTGCAGGCCGTAGGAGGCCAGCCGCTCCTGTGAGTAGTTCAAGTAGATGGACTGAGGCAGCACGCCCTTCCGCTCCACGCGCGAGGTTTGTGCAATGCCCAGCATGTTGCGCGCGATGAAGTCGGTGTATTGGTCCAGCTCGGCGTAAGAATACCTGGAGCCGGCCACGCTTCGGATGCCTTCTTCGGTCTGGGCCGGATCGCGGATGATGGCGGCCGGCCAAATGTCCGGGGCAATCCCGGACGGCTGCAGGCGCGATTCCACGTAGCGACGTACGTACTCGCGGACCTTCTCGTCGTCGAGGCGCGAGCCGCCGTCCACACCCGCGAAGCCATTCCCGCGGAGGAGCGTGGCCCGATCGAAGATGCCGTCCTGTTCGGCACTGCGCGCGAAGCCGGCGACGGCTTCTTCCACGGCTTTCCGCGGCAAGCCCATGGGGTAACACATCACCAGGCTCGCGGCGGGCAGCCGGGAGCGCCCGGGAGCGGCACGGGCGGCGCGAAGGGCCTGCCCCACCGCCTGCGCTCGCAGGCGCACGTCGAATTCGCCGGCGTCAGGGCTGGCTACCGTCAGCATCATGGCCGTCGTGTCTCCGAAGTCGCTTTGAAACTGGATGGGACTGGCCCCGGAGGGCAGCGTACCATTGAGCCCCATCAGCTTCAGGTTGATGTCGCTGAACTGTTCCTTCGTGTCACTGACGTTTTCGTCCAGTTGCACGGTGACGAACGATGCGCCCGGGAGTGAGATCGACTGAATCCCAAAGTTGTCCAGCGTAGGCGGATGAATGGTCTTATTCTGAGCAATGGTCCGCTCGATGGGCCGCGTGATGAGCTGTTCCACCTGCTGGGCGGTAGCGCCCGGCCACTGGCAGACGGCCACGGCGACACGGATCGGGATGTCCGGGTCCTTGCGCTGCGGCATCGCGATGTAGCCGTAAACGCCCCAGAAAGTGCAGGCCACCAGGGCTGCCCATGCGAGCAGACGGTGTTCCACGAAAAACCGCGATGTGTTGTGGCATTTCTCGATCAGTTCAGCTTCTGTTTTGTGTGCCACGGTTGCCTCGTCAGAGAAGAATCCGGACCTGCTCCCCGTCGTGCACCAACTCGCCGCCCAGGACGATAACGCGTTCGCCGGCAGCGAGGCCGCTGACTACTTCGATCGAATTGCCGTAGGTGTCACCCACGGCTATTTCGCGGGCCGCCGCGAAGGTGCCGCCGTTCCGCTCTTCAATCCGGAACACCGCGAAGCCCTGGCTGTTGTTGGGCGCGCGAACCACGGCACTGAACGGGATCACCAGGCGGCGGCGCGGCGCGGCCTGCGAACTCAGGGTTAAGGAGCCGATCATGCCCGGACGGATCTTTTCGCGCGGGTTGTCGAGCGAGATTTCCACCGAGAATACCCGGCTCTTCGCATCAGCCTCCGGCGAGATGGCAGTGACAGTCCCGCTCACCGTGGTTCCCAACGCTTCGAGCGCCACCACCAACCGCTGCCCCGTCCACACGCTGCGAAGCGAGGTGTCCGGCACGGCGAAAACCGCCTTCACCGCTGCGGTGTTCATCATGCTGAACCCCACCGTGGCGCCGCCCACCAGGCTTCCGGCCTCGACGTTTCGCGCCACGATCCAACCGTTCGCGGGCGCGCACAGGCGCGTGTCGCTCAGCGCCAGTTGAGCCTGGCTGATAGCCGTTCCGGCGGCCGCCACCGTGGCCTTGGCGGCATCAATTTGCGCCTGGGTGGATTCGTAACGCGCTTTCGCCTGATCGTATTCGGGCCGGGTCAGGCTCGCCGTCTTATATAGGTTGCCGGCCCTGGTGTAGTCCTGGTCTGCTTGGCGGTAGGCGGCTTCGGCCGCGGCCTGTTGGGCCTGGGCCTGGCGAAACTGCTCCTGGGCCTGCTCCACGCGCTGCTCGTAGTCCAACCGGCGAACCACGGCCAGTTCGGCGCCCTTGGTCACTTTGTCGCCCGCCTGCACGTCCCGCATCTGGCCGTCCGCGCCGCGCACCTGCAGGATCGATTCGATCAGCCCCGGCGACTTGAACGCCAGATCTACCTGCGAGAAGGGCTGGATGGTAGCCGAGTAGCGTTCCGGCGCTTCGGGGCGAATCTCCTGGACTACGCCCGCGCGCACCGCCTGCAGCACGGTTTCGGGGGCCTTCGGGTGGTTGTGGCACCCCGCTGCGAACACGACCGCTGCCAGGGCGGCCAGACTTGCGCGGCGCACCCGAATCCCGCTTGTCATGTATGGCGACATCGCTACTCCTCTCCCAGAGCGCGGTAGAAGGACGCTCTTGCCGTCCAGAATCCCGCCAGCGCCTGGCTGAACTGCCCATCGGCTTGGGCCAGTGCCGCTTGCTGCTGCAACACGTCCGCCAGCAGGGCCGATTTCTCCTCGAAGCGCCGCATAACTACGCGGAGCTGCTCCCGTGAAGCTTCCTGAACGGCCGTTTGCGCATCCAGCAGCGCACGCGCTTCGGCCAACTTCCGATATTGGACGCCCACGTCCAGTTGAACCTCCTGCTCCGCGTCCGCGAGGGTCAAGTCCGCTTGTTTCGCCGTGCTCCGAAATGCCTCGATCTGATGGTGCTTCTGCCCCCAGTCGAAGGGCTGCCATTGGAACAGAAAACCGGCGCTGGTGAAGTTCTGCGGAGCGAAATTTATGTTCGCGAAGGAGAAGTAGGAGAGCTGCAGACTGACGTTGGGAAGGTACTCGGCGCGTTCGCGACGGATGTCGAGGTCCGCCTTGTTAGCCTCCAACTTGGCTTTCCGAATCTCTGGACGCTGTTCCAGAGCCTTGGCGCGCGCAACCGCGAGGTCGAGTTCCTCCAGAGAGGGCAAGGGCTGGAACTCGACCCCGAAGTCGGATGCCAAGTCCCGCCCGAGCAGCCGATTGAGCGACTCCTTTCCGGATGCCGATGCGTCCCGCAGCGCCAGCAGTTGATACCGTTGCTGGGCGATCTTCGCCTTGATGGAGAGGACGTCCGAGCGAAGGACGGTCTCCTCGGCCAGGCGACGCTGCATGAGCCCGTCCAGTTCGGTGAGATAGCGCAGCGAGGTTTCAGCCGCGGACACCTCGGCCTGCGTCTGGGCGATCTGATAGTAGGCCTGCCGCACCTGCTGCGCCGTCTCCTGCCGGGTCTGGCGGAGGTTCTCGCGGGCAATCTCCTCCGCCAGGCGCGAAGCACGCAACCCCAGCCCGATCTTGTATAGCTGTGAAAGGGGCTGCGCCGCCGAACTGTGAATCAGCGCAGTGACGCGCCGCGGCGTCGTGATGCTTCGGTCGGTTGCAGGTAGCGGGCCGATCCCCGGCAAGTCTCCGATGGTCCCTTCGGGGATAGTAAAGTGGATCGGATTGAGCGCCATGCCGCTGAGGATGTCCACGTTGAACAGCGGGTATCGCGTTGCGCCGAGTTCGGCAGTGGCTTGCGCGGCCTTGGCGACCGCCAGCAGGCCGACCTGGACCTGACGATTATCCCGGAGGGCTATCCGGATGGCCTCGTCGAGGGACAAGCCAGGAGGCGCTGCGGAATCTGCTGGCGCCTGCGCCCGGCATATCGATAGAGCCAGCAGGGCAGCAACGGGGAAGGGGTGGACGACTAATTTGAGCATGGGCGCCATCTCCAGTCGCGCCGGGCACACGACCGGCCTTCCGCGTACTCTAACATGCTTGGCGAATGATATTCCATAATTTAAGATCTCTAGTTCATAATATGAATAATCCCTGAAGCTACCAGGGTTTCGAAGCCGCCAACAATCGGATATTTTGGCGATGTCGAAGTCATTGAGCCTGCATCTGACGAAGCAGGAGGCGCAGAGAGCCTCCGCCCGGCCAGGTCAGGCGGAACTGGTAGCCAGGATATAGCAATCGCAGGCCCGACGGTGCCAAATTCGTGCGTGCGAATTTCGGAGCGTGCGGTCCGGGAAACGAGGCGGTCGCGTTGTGGGCGAAAGACGGCATCTCGGAAAGTGGCGACTCGCCCCCGAAGTCCTTTTATACCGGCCAATGTTCGGGGGTGATGGCCTTGGTATGCGGGAGAGTGCCAACATTCTTTTTTTCGTCCGAAACTGGCCTTACTGTAGTGGTGCGGCCCGTTGCTGCGCGACCCTGGCGGCCACTTGGAGTTGGGGCCTTGTCTTCGGACACATATGGTGCGATAAAGAGTCATCGGCGAGCCGCCAGAATTCATCCACGACGTGGCATCAAAACGGGCAGTTTTTGGCCGGTTAAGTCGCGTTGGGGGAAGCTCGGCCGGATAAACGCTCGACTCGGAAACTGCCAAGGCGACCCATGGCGCCAACAGCCCCGCCCGCTAACGACCGGGTACAGAATCGAAATTCCGGGATGCGGTCCTAAGCTTAAGTGAACGGTACTGGGGCTAGAGAAGGGCTAGAGATGGAGTCTGGCTGTTACAGATCCCCGTATTTTCAGGACCTCTTCGACAGCCCGCGACACCGCTCGCTCCGCCTCTGGCGAAAGACCGTCGCCAATTTCAAATTGGTCGCACCCCATGCGGACGAGCCATGCATCGGGCTTGGCCCCATAAGCCACACGCGCCAGGTGCAGCAAGCCCGCGGGAGTGGCGTGATGCTCCGTTGCCTGCGCCGCAAACTGCCCGCATTCCAGCCGCTCTACCGACACCTCACCTGGCGGCACGCCAGTATCGGCATCCAAGAAGTAGACTACCCGCGCCGCGGCACTCCGTTCCGCGATCTCGGGCGTAAGCTGATGCACGTCCAGCGCGTCGAAACCGTACTCCGCCAGGCGGCGCGCGGCCCTCGGACCCGCCGCATCGTCGCCGCGCAACTCACTGCCATAGCCGACCACCAGTACGCCGTCAGGAGACACTCGATACCTCGTCGAGCCTTTCTCCACCCGGTCCCACCAGCTCGATGCGCATCGGCACAATCCCGCCGGCGTGCGTGGAGCAGCTCAAACAGGGATCGTAGGCGCGGACCACCGCCGAAACGCGGTTGAGCATGCCCTCCTCCAGCCGGTTCGCCTTCACAAAATACTTGCTCACCTGTTCGATGCTGCGGTTGATGGCGAGATTGTTGTGGCCGGTGGCGATAATCAGGTTGGCCCAGCGTATCGCGCCGTGGTCGTCCACCTTATAGTGATGGATCAGAATGCCGCGCGGCGCTTCCGCTACCCCGATACCCTCCGCGGCGTTGACCTCCGCGCGGGCGCGGACGTGGCGATCCAGAATCGCCGGCGTCTCGAGCAGCAGGTGCAACCGCTCCAGGCAGTAAATCGCTTCGATCAGCCGCGCGTAATGGAAGTGGAACGAACTCGCCACCACCTGCCCGAAGCGCTCGCGATACTCGCGCAGTTCGGTGTCGGCGTCGGGCGTTCCGCACCGGTCGGCCACATTCAACCGCGCCAGCGGACCCACCCGGTAGATGCCCGCGGGATAACCGAGCGGTCTGAAATACGGCGCCTTGAGGTAGGAATCGGAGAGTGAGGCTTCGCCGATGTAAGTGGCGTACTCCGCGGGGTCGATCTCCGCCGCGACGGCTCCGACCGCCGTCTTAAAACGAATGCGGCCGTCGTACAAACGCAATTCGCCCGAGTTCCCTACCAACCCCGCATACATCGTGGGCATGTCGCCGAAAGCCGCGATCTCGGGACGGAAGCCGTCGAGGATGGACTTGAACAAGTCCAGCGTGCGCCAGGCGATCCCGCGGGCTTCCGGAAGTTCCTTCAGGATGGCGTCGCGAGTGGCCGAATCGAGCGGCGTGGCAACTCCCCCCGGCACGATTCCCGGCGGGTGGATGCGCTCGCCCGCCAGCCGCTCGATGACCCTCTGGCCGAACTTGCGCAGGGCGATGCCGTCGCGCACAATCTCCGGGTGTTTCTCCGCCAGGCCGAGCACGTTCCGCTTCGCCGGATCGGAATCCATGCCGAGCAGCAGGTCCGGCGCGGAAAGGTGAAAGAAACTGAGGGCGTGCGATTGCACGAACTGCCCGCAATGAATCGCCTCGCGCAACATCGCGGCCGTGGGCGGAATGCGCACCGCCATAATAGCGTCGCAGGCCTTGGCGGAAGCCAGCAGGTGGCTGATGGGACAGATGCCGCAGATGCGCGCGGTGATGGCGGGCATCTCGTAATACGGCCGGCCTTCCGTGAACTTTTCAAATCCGCGCACCTGCGTCACATGAAACTGGGTCCGGTCCACGTTGCCGGCCTCGTCCACGTGGATGGTGATCCGGGCGTGTCCCTCGATGCGGGTAACCGGGTCGATGGCAATTTTTCGCATGTGATGTCCTATCCGAATTTGATTTCCGCGGGCTTGGCGGTGCGGCTGTGAAGAAGATCGTCGAGGAGCGCCAGGATAGCCTTTGGCTGGGGAGGGCAGCCGGGCAGGTGAACATCCACCTTGATGAACTCGTGCGGCGGCCGGGCTTGAGGCAGCAGCGGCGGAACACCAACGCTGGGAATCACGGGGCTGCAATCGGCGCCCTCCACGTAGACACGCTGCAAAATGCGCGCCAGGGGGAAAGAATTCCGCATGGAAGGTACGTTGCCGGTGGTGGCGCAATCGCCCAACGCCGCTACCACGCGGCTGCGGGCGCGTATCGTGCGCAGCCGCGCGGCATCCTCCTGGGACGACACCGCGCCTTCCACCAGAGTCAGGTCCACGCCTTCGGGGAACTCCGTGGCGTCTACCAGGGGCGAATATACCAGGTCCGCCTGCGCCGCCAGGGAGAGGATGCCCTCATCCAGATCGAGCAGCGACATGTGGCACCCGGAGCATCCATCCAGCCAGACGGTTGCCAGCCTCAACTTGCTCATATCCGGTCTCCCTTCCGCGCGGCGGCAAGCGCCACTGCATCGGTGCGCTTCACCATTTCCTCCACGGCCCTGCCTTTTTCCGCCATGGCCCCGGTGGGGCAGGCCTGCACGCACTTTCCGCACCGCGTGCAACTGGCCGCCTCGGCCCACGGTTGATTCATCTCGCTGATCACGCGCGAGTGGATTCCGCGCCCCATGATGTCCCATACGTGCGCGCCCTCCACTTCGGCGCATACGCGAACGCAGCGCGAGCATAGAATGCAGCGGTTGTGGTCGATGACGTACCTTTCCTGCGAGAGGTCCACCGGCAATGCCGGATACCGGTAGCGGAAGCGGACGCTGGTCACGCCCAGTTGCGCGGCCAGCGACTGCAGCTCGCAATGGCCGTTGGCCACGCAAACGGCGCAGATGTGATTGCGCTCGGCCAGCAGCAACTCGACGATCGTGCGGCGGTATTCCGCCAGCCGCGGCGAATTGATTACCACCGAGAGCCCGTCCTGCACCGGGGTGGTGCAGGCCGGCGCCAGCCGCCCGCTGCCGCCGACTTCGACGATGCACAGCCGGCAAGCGCCGACGTCGTGCAGGCCATCCATGTGGCACAGCGTGGGAATGCTCTTCCCCGCTTCCCGCGCCGCCTGGAGAATGGTCTTCCCTTCGCGCGTGGGGACCAACTCGCCTTCGATTCGAATGGAGACTGCTTTCGATTTCAGAATCATTGCGGTCACCCTCTCACGTCGCACCGCAGACAGCGGCACGCTTCGTCGTTGGCCTCTTCCGGTGTCAGGCCCAGCACCACTTCGTCCTCGCTCTTTATGCGTACCAACGCGGACAACTCGGAGGAGCGGTGCCGCGGGCTCGGGCTGGGAGTCTCCGGCGCCACCTGGCTGTACTCGAACCCGCCGAAGAGCAGATGGAAGCGCTTCGCCCCCACCAGCTTCTCATCCATTTTTCGCGCCGCCTTTTTGCCGTATCCCATGGCGTTCGACACATTGGAGGCGCCGGTGATCACATCGCCGCCGGCATAGAATTTCGGCCGGCTGGTTTCCAGGGAATAACGGTCTACCACGAATGTGCCGGATTCCGCCAAGGTGAGCCCCGATGCGCGGGCGAAATCCAGGTCTACAGTCTCGCCCACCGCCAGCACTACCGTGTCGCAATCGAAGCGCACCACTTCGCCTGTAGGCACGGGCTTCCGGCGCCCCGAATGATCGTATTCGCCGAGGAGCGTTTTTTCGATTTCGAGCCCCCGCACCTTTCCTTGAGCGTCTCCCAGAATCCGGTGCGGTGTGGAGAGAAACTGCAGACGGACGCCTTCCTGTTCGGCCGCGACCACCTCTTCCTTGATCGCCGGCATGTCTTTTCTCTGCCGCCGATAGAAGATGGTTGCCTGGGCGCCCATGCGGACCGCGCTGCGCGCCGAATCCACCGCGGCGTTGCCGCCGCCAATCACCGCCACGCGGCGTCCGGTGGAGGTGGTTTCGCCGGAGGCGATTCCCTCCAGAAACGGCAGCGCGGGAATGACGCCTTTCAGCTCCGTACCGGCCAGGTACACCCAGGATTCCTTCCACGTGCCGATGGAAAGGAACACCGCGTCGAACTGCTCCTCAAGCTCGTTGAGCGTGATGCCGGAACCCACCGCTACGCCGAAGTGGAACTGAACGCCCACCCGGCGGATGAGTTCGACCTCGCGTGCCAGTACCCGCTTGGGCAGGCGGTATTCGGGGATGGCATAGCGCAGCATGCCCCCGGCCTCGGGCTTGCTTTCGAAAACGCTGACTTCATGGCCCAGCAGCGCCAGGTAGAAGGCGCACGTGAGACCCGCCGGACCAGCGCCGGCCACGGCCACGCGCTTACCGGTGGGGGCCATCTTGCGGGAGGCGAAGCGGCCCGCGATGGTTTCGAAATCGTCCGAGAGCAGCACCGCATCCGCGATAAAGCGATGTACTTCCCGCATATTCACCGCAGTGTCGGTGGTCTGCCGCCGGCACCGGTTGTCGCACGGATGCTGGCACACGCGGCCGGTGGAAGCGGGCAACGGATTATCCAGAATCACCGATTCGAAGGCATCCGCCATACGGCCCTCCTGCACCAGCTCGAGGAACCGAGGAATGTTCATATGCAGCGGGCAACTGTTTTCACACGGCGAGAGCGCCAGGCTGTCGCATACTCCGGCGCGGCAGCGCTTGGCGATCATGTGGTCGTCGAATTCGTGCCGGAAATGGCGCATGCTGGTGAGCACCGGGTTGGGCGCGCTCTGTCCCAGCCCGCACAGCGAGGTATCGCGAATCATGCGGCTCAATTCGTCCAGCAGATCGAGTTGCGCCGCTGTGCCGGTGCCTTTCGTGAGCCCGTTGAGCATGGTCAGCGCCTGATCGAGTCCCACGCGGCACGGCACGCACTTGCCGCACGATTCCGAGTGCGTGAACTCGATAAAGAACCGGGCGATGTCCACCATGCAGTTGTCTTCGTCCATCACCACCATGCCGCCCGATCCCATAATGGAGCCGAGCTGCGCCAGCGTCTCGTAATCCACGGGGGTGTCGAACATTTCGCGGGGAATGCAGCCGCCGGACGGTCCGCCGGTCTGCACGGCTTTGATGGTGCGGTCCTTCAGCCCGCCGCCGCCCACGTCGTAAACGAAGCGCGAAAGCGGCGTTCCCAGTGGCATCTCGACCAATCCGGTGTTGGCGATCTTGCCCACCAGCGAGAAGACCTTGGTGCCCGCGCTCTTGGTGCTGCCCGTCTCGGTGAACCAGGCGGGGCCTTTCAGCACGATGGGGGCGATGTTATACCAGGTCTCAACATTATTGATATTGGTCGGCTTTCCGAACAGGCCGCGGTTGGCCGGAAACGGCGGGCGGGGCCGCGGCTTTCCGGCAAAGCCTTCGAGCGACGCGATCAGTGCCGTCTCTTCTCCGCACACGAACGCGCCGGCGCCTTCCACCATCTCGATATCGAAATTGAAAGGCCGGCCGAGAAGGTGTTGGCCGAGCACGCCATAGTCGCGCGCCTGCTCGAGGGCGTTGGCCAGCCGCTGCACCGCCAGCGGATACTCGGCGCGCACATAAACGATGCCGTGCGATGCGCCCGTGACGTATCCCGCGATGATCATTCCCTCCAGTAGGGAGTGCGGATCGCCTTCGATCTCGTTGCGGTTCATGTACGCCCCGGGATCGCCTTCGTCGGCATTGCAGATGATGTATTTGGGAGTGCCCTCGGCTTTGGAGAGGAACTCCCACTTCAATCCCGTGGCGTAACCCGCGCCGCCGCGGCCTCGCAGTTTGGCCGCCTTGATTTGTTCGATGACCGCGTCGGGCTTGCCGTCGATCAGCACCTTATATAAGGCTTGATAGCCGCCCACCGCGATATATTCATCGATATCGTCGGGAGAAATCAGGCCGCAGTTCCGCAATACGATCCGCTTCTGTCCGCTGAAGAACGGTATATCGGACCACAGCGGCAACTCGGGAAATCCGCTTCCGTAACGGATATGGGCGGTGAGGTAGTCCCATTCGTCGATGCGGCACCAGGCCAGATCGGGCGGGACAATGCCTTGATTCACCGCGGCCAGAATCCGTTCGGCGTCGGAAGCCTGCACGCGCCGCAGCAGGACCAGCGGCCGGCCTGGTATCCAGACGGTGACCATGACCTCCTGCGAGCAAGCGCCGAAACAGCCGGTGGAAGCCAGCCGGATGTCCATGCCGTCGCGCTCTATCGCGCTTCCGAGCGAATGATAGACCGCCTCGCCGCCATTGCCCCGGCCGCAGGTGCCCATTCCGACTGCGATGCGCGGCGCCGCCGGCAACAGCTTGGCCAGCCCCGCTTCGCGGACTGTATTGAAGGCGCCGATATCTTCGATCCGGCTCATTGGTGACCCTCCTCCGCCAGCGCCCCGACCTCGCGCACCAGCGCACCTTCATTCATGTGGCCGCAGATCCTGTGATCGAGTTCGACCACGGGCGCCAGTGCGCACTGCCCGAAGCACGCCACGGTGCGGATGGTGAACTTGCCGTCCGGGGTGGTCAGCATCAGCTTATCGGCGGTGCCTTCGCCCTGATCTTCCGAAAGGCCCAATTCGAGCCGGATGCTTTCCAGCAGGCTGCGCGATCCGCGCGCATGGCACGCCGTTCCGCGGCAGATGCAAATAGTGTGGTCGCCCTGGGGCTGCAGATTGAACAGAGCGTAAAACGTGACCACGCTGAAGATCTGCGCCACCGGCATGTTGGTCTTGGCGGCTATGAATCGCAGTTCATCGGCGCAGAGGAATTTGCGAGGATTATGTTCCTGGACAGCTTCCAGGATTCCCAGCAGCGCACCCGGGCGGCCGCGGTGAAGCGCGATGACTTCTTCTATGAAGGCGAAGTCTTTCGACGCATTGGGCATATTAAGTATTTTAAGGTCTTAAAACCCTTTAATGCAAATCGATGGTGGGCCGGCTCAAGGGTATCCTGGCTGGAAACGTACCCGAGGGCAGACGTGCCTGAGGAAATAACGGCAAAAAGAGGCCGTCCGGGGGAGAGCGATCGAGCGGAAGCGATCGCGCCAATAGCGTCAGCGAAAAGGTGCGTTTCCCCGCGCTTCTGCTGCCGCAGGTAGTGCCGGCGGCACTGGCCTCGCCAGCCTTGGTATCCTTGAAGTGCTGAGGCAAGCGCCGATGACGATCGCAGCCAAATACGAGGACGGCGCCTTCAAGCCCCTTGAGGACGTGAAGCTGACGGAGGGCACCAGGGTCGAGGTGCACGTGCGCGAGGCCGCAGAGCGACTGCCCTTTCCAAAGTCCCTCCGCGAATTGGCAGCGTTCGGGATGTGGGCCGATCGCGACGATATCCCCAATGGCGTGATGTATGAAGACCGCATACGCCAACCACGCTACTGAACCTCCTGTACCGAGAGAGTAAGCGTCAACGTGCAGTCTTGGCTTGTTCTTGCAGGATTTATGTGGTGCGGGATCCGCCAGAAGCCGGGACAAGCGCTTCTGCCCATGGCATGGGAATACTTCTGGCATACTCAGACAGCTAAGCCTTCACGCGCTGATATGGCCCTTCTGCCTCATCAACGTAACCCATTCCTCGAACGACATGGGACATTGTGCCAAGAGGGTCGCCTGCTGGCGCGCGTTCGCCCGACACGCCGAGCGGATCTATCGCCTTCCAGGAGTATGCCGCGAGATCTCAAAGTGGGGAAGATGGGTTTGCCGGACGGATACGAAAGAAAAGGCTGGGAGCGGCAGTGGTGCCCACTCCCGGCGCTCATCGGCGTCGATGAGTCTCCAGCCGGCTATTCCTTGGCGGGTTGCTCTCCAGCAGAGCCCGCCTCCGCTTCACCGACCGACCACAGAATGCGCTAGAGTTGGTTCTGTCAGTCAATCGATACGGGGCAATGGCAACACCGCTTCCACCGCGCGCCAGAACCACCGGCGGGCAAACAGAAAACAGAACTTAGGAATCGGCAATGACTGTTCGAACAACCGGGATCACCGCCTCCGAGAGGCGGCAACAGCCGAGGCGAATTCCGATGACGACAATTCCCGGCTACGTCCTGGCTGCTCCCATCTGCGAGACCGGCGATCTGTTGCTCTACCGAGCCACCCGAATGCAGGACGGGCTGCCTGTCGTGCTCAAATTCCCCGCCTCCCCGCGCCCGTCGCCCCTTCTCATTTCCCGGTTGGAACGGGAATACGAACTGACCCGCGACCTGGATTCCAGCCGGATCGCCCACCCTCTCGCCCTGGAGCGCCCTGCTGGCAACGTGCTGCTGGCCCTGGAGGATGGGCCTACCCACACCTTGGCCTCGCTGCTGGATTCCCCGATGGACGTTGCGACCTTCCTGCCCATCGCCATCGGCGCCACCGCCGCCTTGGTCGAACTCCATCGCCACGAGTTGGTGCATAAAGATATCAAGCCCGAACACGTGCTACTGGATGCTGCCGGCCACGTCTGGCTCACCGGCCTGGGGATCGCCTCCCGTCTGCCCCGGGAACACCTGGCTCCCGATCCGCCCGAGATCGTCGCCGGCACCCTGGCCTACATGGCGCCCGAGCAGACGGGCCGCATGAACCGCTCCATCGACTCTCGCAGCGACCTCTATGCGCTGGGCGTCACGTTTTACCAGATACTTACCGGCCAGCTTCCGTTCACCGCCTCCGACCCGATGGGATGGGTCCATTGCCACATCGCGCTCCAGCCTCCCCCGCCCAGCCAGCGCGTGGCGGCAATCCCCCAGCCGCTGTCGGAGATCGTCATGAAACTCATGGCAAAGAGCGCCGAGGACCGCTACCAGACCGCCGCAGGTCTCAAGGCCGATCTGGAGCGTTGCGCCGCCGAATGGCTGCGGCAGGGGCGCATTGCCCCATTTCCGCTCGCGGCGCGCGACATCCCCGACCGTCTCGTGATCCCCGAGAAGCTGTACGGACGCGAACGGGAAGTCGCCGCGCTGCTCGACGCCTTCAATCGGGTTCTAGCCAGCGGCAAGCCGGAGTTGGTGCTTGTTTCGGGATATTCGGGCGTCGGCAAAACCGCGGTGGTGAACGAACTCCACAAGGCGCTCGTTCCGTCGCGCGGCCTGTTTGCGGCTGGCAAGTTCGACCAGTACAAGCGTGACATTCCCTACACCACCCTGGTCCAGGCTCTCCAGATCCTCATCCGTCAGATCCTCGGTCAGAGCGAGGCGGAGGTGGCGGCGTGGCGCGACGCGATCCAGCAGGCGGTGAGTCCGAACGGACGACTGATCCTCAGCCTCATTCCCGAAGTCGAACTCATTATCGGCAAACAGCCGCCGGCGCCGGCCCTTCCCCCGCAAGAGGCGCGCAACCGCTTCCAGATGGTGTTGCGGCGATTCCTCGGCGCGTTCGCCGGGCCGGAGCATCCGTTGGTCCTGTTCCTCGACGATCTCCAATGGCTGGATGCGGCCACGCTCGACCTGATCGAACAGCTTGCGATCGGACAGGAAGTGCGCCACCTCCTCTTGATCGCCGCCTACCGGGACAACGAAGTTGGCCCCGCGCATCCGCTGATGCGAATCATCGAGGCGATCCGCAAGGCCGAAACCGGCCTGGGGGAGATCGTGCTCGCGCCGCTTGGCATCGGCGATGTGGGCAGCCTCGTCGCCGTTGCGCTTCATTGCGACCGGGAGCACGCGCTTCCCCTGGCGCAGTTGGTGCATGAGAAGACGGGCGGCAATCCGTTCTTTGTCATTCAGTTCCTGACGGCGCTGGCGGAAGAAAAACTGCTCACCTTCGACCCCGGCGCGGGGCTCTGGACCTGGGATATGGCCAGCATCCACGCCAAGGGCCATACGGACAACGTGATCGATCTGATGGTAGGGAAGCTCAGCCGCTTGCCCACAGAGACGCTGGAAGCGCTGGAAAAGCTCGCCTGTCTGGGTAACGGCGCGGAGATCGCCACGCTGACGGCGGTTTGCGGGCAATCGGAAGGGGCGCTGCACGCGGCGCTCTGGGAGGCCGTGCGCCCGGGGCTGGTCTTCCGTCAGGAAAAGACCTATGGCTTCCTGCATGACCGCGTGCAGGAGGCCGCGTATGCGCTGGTTCCGGAAAATCGCAGGAAAGCGCTCCACCTGAAGATCGGCCGCTTGCTCCTTGCCCAATATCCGCAAGAGGCGCTGGCGAAACTGGTTTTTGAAGTCGCCGATCAGTTCAACCGCGGCGTCGAACTCGTCACGGACGCCCAAGAACGGGAGACGCTGCGCCGCCTCAATGCGGCGGCCGGCAGGAAGGCGCGAACCGCCGCCGCCTATGCTTCGGGAGGGCGCTATTTTGAGCAGGCAATGGCGCTGCTGCCGCTGGCCCCCTGGAACGATTGTTACGCCGAAACCCTGGCGCTCTACCGGGAATTGGCCGAATGCGAATACCTTGTGGGCAATTTCCAGCGCGCCGATGAGTTGTTGGCCGCGGCCCTGGAGGAGGCCCGCGCCACTGTCGATCTGGCCAGCATACACCGCTTGCGCCTGCGGCTCTACCAGATATCTGGACGTTACCGCGAGGCCCTGGAGGTAGCGCTGGAAGCCCTTCGGCTTTTCGGGGTGACTTTGCCAAAGGCCGGCGAGGATGGCGAGGATATTCGGGCAGCCACCGAGGCCGAGCACCGGCTCGTCACCGGCAACTTGCGCGGCCGCCGCATCATCGATCTGCTCCACATCCCTCCCGCCAGCGATGCGGAAACCAAGGCTCTTTTGGGTCTGATGGCCGACTCGGCGCCGCCGTTCGTCCTCTTGCGTTCAGAGAGCTGGGTACTCTTCCTGGCCAAGGCGGTCAATATCTGCCTGCAACGCGGGCATAGCGATGAGTCGGCCTTTCTCTACAGCTTCTATGCCGCGGCGCTGATTGAAGACATTCGCAAGATCCAGACCGCCCTGCAGTTCAGCGATTTAGCCATCGAACTGAACGCGCAAAGCCCTGGGGCGAGCCTATGGAAAGGGAGAATCCTGCTCGAGCAAGGCATCGTTACCTTCTGGGGCAAGCCCTTTGCCACGTGCTTGACGCTGATGGAGCAGGCATTCCGCGCCTGCCTCGACTTCGGTGACTTCGCCTGGGGCGGCTTCACGGCCTACCACGCGATCTGGGCGCACCTGGAAAACGGCGATCCATTGGAACGTGTGGCCGCGCTGGCGCGGCGCTATGTCGCCTGGGCTCACGATATTCACAGCGACGTTATTTACGAATTGTGCCGCCTCGAACAGCAGTTCGCCTTGAGTTTGCAGGGCAAAACCCGCTCACTGACGGATTTCAGCGATGCCGCCTGCGACGAAGCGCGCTCCGTCGCCGTACTCGAGCAGGCGGGCTTCGGCACGGGCATCGCCTTCTACTGCATCATGAAGCAGATGGCGGCCTTCCTGGGCGAGCAGTATGACGAGGCGCTGGAATCGGCAGATCGCGCGGCGCGCATGCTGCTCCATGTGAGGTCGCAAATTAATACGGCGATGCACTGTTTCTACCGCGCGCTGACGATGGCGGCGCTCCATGCGCAGGCCCCGGCCGGACAACAGCGGCAGTTTGCGCAGGCGATCGGAGAGATACTGGAAGAGCTGAAGAGCTGGGCGGACAACTGCCCCGAGAGCTTCGCCAACCGGTACTTTCTCGTCTCCGCGGAAATGGCCCGCATCGAGGGCCGGGAGATGGAAGCCATGCGCCTCTACGACGAGGCTATACGCTCAGCCCGTGACAACAACTTCGTACACCAGGAAGCCCTCGCCGCCGAGGTTGCGTCGCGGTTCTACCGGGCAAGAGGATTTGACAGGATCGCCGACGCCTACCTTCGCGATGCACACGCCAGTTATGGCCGCTGGGGCGCTCACGGTAAAGTTCGGCAGATGGAGCAGCGCCACCCGCAATTGCGGGAAGCGCCCGCCCTCGCCTCGGCCGCCACTTTCCGGGCGGGAGCCCAGGATCTCGACATCCTCGCGGCCGTCCGGGCCTCGCAGGCCGTCTCGGGCGAAATCCTCTTCGATAACCTGCTTAAGACCCTGATGCGGATCGTGCTGGAAAACGCCGGAGCCCGGCAAGGCTATCTGGTTCTGGTCCGCAACGGAGAATGGGCGCCGGCTGCCAGCGCCCGCGTCGAGAACCAGAACGTTGCCGTGCATCTCCATGGCGATCTGGAGTTCCCCGAGACCAAACTCCCCGCGTCCATTCTCAATTACGTCCGCCGCAGCCTGGACAAGGTGCTCATCGAGGACGCCACCGGCCCGAACCCGTATTCCGCCGACGAGTACTTCTCACGCCAGCGCCCCAAGTCTGTGTTGTGCTTCCCTATCGTCAGGCAAACCGGCCTGACCGGCTTGCTCTATCTGGAAAACGATCTCCTTACGCACGCCTTCACGCCGCAGCGCCTCGCCGTCCTCGAACTGCTCGCTACCCAGGCCGCAATCTCGCTAGAGAATGCCCTCAGTTACGAAGCATTACAGAAAAGCGAGGCGAAGTACCGCCGCATCGTGGATACCACCCACGAGGGAATCTGGCAGCTCGATCCGGACTTGATGACCACCTTCGTCAACACCAGAATGGCCGAAATGCTTGGCTATTCCGAGGCAGAGATGATCGGGCGGCCGTCGAACGACTTCCTGTTCGAGGAGGATGTTCCCGATCAACTGAAAAAAATGCAGAACGGACGCCTGAGAGTATCGGAGACCTATGAACGCCGGTTCCGCCGCAAGGATGGGCAGGTGTTGTGGACGATTGTCTCCGGAACCCCCATCTTAGATGGCGACAGTCATTTCAAGGGCACGTTCGCGATGCACACCGACATCACCGAGCGCAAGCGCGCCGAGGAAGCCCTGCTGCGCAGCGAAGCCTATCTGGCCGATGCGCAACGGTTGAGCCATATCGGCAGTTGGGCCTACAAGCATGGCACGGACAAGCCATCTTACTGGTCTGACGAGTCGTTCCAAATTTGGGGTTTCGATCCAAAAGAGGGTCCGCCGGACGGCGACATGTTGCGGCAACGGATCCATCCGGAGGATCGCATCAGGACCTTCGAAGTTCGTGATAATGCATTGCAAGCGAAAACCGACTTCGAGACTGAGTTCAGAATTGTGCGGCCCGATGGAACAGTCAGGAACATTCGTGTGTTAGGACATCCTGTTTTGGGCGCCAACGGAGAGCTGATCGAAGTGGTCGGAACTCATGCAGATGTCACGGAACGCATGCGCGCCGAACAAGAGCGCGAGCGATTGAAGCAACTCGAATCCGATTTCGCGCACTTCAACCGGGTGAGCGTGATGGGGGAACTGGTCGCCTCGATTGCGCATGAAGTCAACCAGCCGCTGGCCGCGGTTGTGAGCAGTGGCAGCGCCTGTCTGCATTGGCTGGCTGCAGATGTGCCTAACGTGGACAAAGCGCGGGAAACTGCCGGCCGTATCGTCCGCGACGGCAAGCGGGCCGGAGAAGTGATCGCCCGCATTCGAGCCCTTACCAAAAGGACTGTGGAGTCCAGAGAAAAGTTCGACCTCAATGAAACAATCCGGGAAGTTCTCCCGCTGGTGGGCGATGAGGCGAAGAAAAAGAGCGTGATGATCCGGACGTGTTTTGCGGATGATGTTCTTCCTGTTCTCGGCGATCGCGTGCAGTTGCAGCAGGTGGTGCTTAATCTGGTGATGAACGGTATCGAAGCCATGAGCACTGTCGATGACCGGCCGCGACAACTGGTGATCGCCAGCCGAAACATTGACCCGGACCAGGTGGAGGTCACGGTCGAAGACTCGGGGACAGGTCTCGATCCGGACGCGAGCGCCAAGATTTTCGACGCGTTCTACACCACCAAGCCCGCCGGCATGGGTATGGGACTGTCGATCAGCCGTTCCATTCTTCAGGCCCATGAAGGCCGGCTATGGGCTACGCCCAAAACCGGCCCAGGGACGGTGTTCCACTTTACGCTTCCGAAGTACCACGAAAAGGAATCAAATGCAGGAGTCACGGCAGTCTAACGCAGTTATCGCGATGGTGGACGACGACCCCTCGGTCCGGGAGGGTCTGCAGAGTCTGATTCGGGTCCGCGTTTGGAGGGCCGAGACCTTTGCCTCCGCCCAGGAGTTCCTGGCCCGCCCCGGCGTTGAGGCGCCGAGCTGCCTGATATTGGACTTGCAATTGCCGGGGCTGAGCGGCTCGATCTGAAGGCTTGGAGGGTAAGACCAACAGGTGAATAGGAGCGCACAACTAAGGCTGTTTTGCCAATCCGCTCGAAAAGGCCTATCGGGTAGGAGGCCTAAACCGCGCCCTACAAGATGCCGTGAAAGGAGCGTGTGGTTTTGACTGGGGTCAATTGACCCTTGCGAGGCGAAAACATGTCGCAGCAGATTGCCAAAACGGGCTTCTTGCATGTCTCACTGACTGCGCTCGCCGCACTCTTGCTCATAATGAGCGTGGCTTCGGCCCAAACGGACAGGGCATCCATCATGGGCACGGTTACAGCCGAAAATGGTGCTGTCGTTTCTGGGGCAACGCTTACGATCAAACATGTTGATACTAACCAGGAGATCAGCGTAACCACGGACTCCGTGGGAGCGTACAATGCAGCAGGCCTGATGTCAGGCGATTACGAACTGCGTGCCGAGAGCAAGGGCTTCGCGACGGAGGTGCGAAAGGGAATCACTCTCAGCGTAGCGCAAGCGGTACAGATCAACTTTTCCCTGAAGATCGCCGGCATGTCACAAGAGATTGTGGTGCACGGTACCGCCCCGTTGCTCGAAACGGAGACGTCTGCAATCAGCGGGCTCGTGAACCGAACTCAAATGGAAGGGCTTCCGCTGAACGGTCGCGACATTTCCCAACTCGTTCTCCTTCAGCCCGGCGTATCACCCACGCCGAGCGCCGCTCCCAGTCTGTTTCAAAACGGCGGCATTGCTAAGTTTTCGGTGAATGGCCAGCGGTCCGAAGCGACGAATTACACCATCGACGGAATGGATGGCAACGATCCCGGCTACGCTATTTCACCAGGCGGAGTGTCAGGCCAGCTTCTCGGCGTAGACGGAATCCTCGAGTTCCGCGTGCTTACAAACGACTACAGCGCCGAATATGGGCGCAATGCCGGCGCGATCGTGGAAATGATCACGAAATCCGGCGAAAATGTAGAGCATGGCTCTCTCTTCGAGTTTTTCCGCAACGATGCTTTTGATGCCAAGAACTTTTTCGACATCCCCAATAAGCCTATTCCGCCATTTGTTCGAAACCAATTCGGCGGGAGTGACGGAGGGCCCTTCGTCCGTAACAAGACTTTCTTCTTTGCGAATTACGAGGGATTCCGGGAGAGCAAAGGGATCACGACGATCGCGACCGTCCCCGATGCGCTCGCCCGGCAAGGGTTCTTGCCGAGCATATCGAATCCGAGCGCCTGCACCCAGGCGCGAATTGCCGCATGCGTGAACGTGGGTGTAAATCCCGCGATCGCGCCCTATCTGGCGCTTTTCCCCACCGCCAATGGAAGTGACTTTGGAAATGGATCGGCATCACTCACCAGCTCGCAGCGCCGTGAAACGCGTGAAGACTATGGAATGGCGCGGCTGGATCATATTTTCTCCAACAGGCACAGCGCGTTCCTTCGCTACATCGTCGATGACAGCTACGCGCTGGTTCCATACCTGAGCACGCTTACGCCCGGGTTTCCCGGGAACTACAACAGCCGCAATCAGTACTTCACGATCCAGGATCAAAAGTCTCTCACCTCAAACTGGCTTAATCAGGCGTCATTCGGATTCAACCGAACGACGTATCTGGCTTCGGTCCCGAATCTCTATCCCAACCTCTCGATCTCGCTTGTGCCCAACCGGCCAATCGGAGTTCTTTCGCTGGCAGGTTTGAGCCCGGTTGGAAACAACATCCTCTATCCGTTGACGGATTATGCGAACGTGTTTCAGCTCGACGACAACATTTTCTGGAGCTACAAGCGTCATGCGATTCGATTCGGAGGAGAGTACCGCAGGAACCAGATCAACGGTCCGTTCGACCTCTTGGTAAACGGGGAGTATGTGTTCGAGGATCTTTCAGCATTTGGAATTCCGTCAGCAACCAACAACCCTTCCATTGAGAATTTCCTGAAGGCCACACCGTTTGCCTACTTTGGAGTAACGCCGGACGATTCAGACTCCGATCGCGGCTTCAGGCAATTCATGCTCGGAGGTTTCGTCCAGGATGATTGGAATGCCACGGAAAGCCTGACACTGAATCTGGGGATTCGTTACGAGTTCAATTCCAATCCGACGGAAGCGGAGGGCAAGGAGTCAAATATTATCGATGTTGCCACGGATTCGGCCCCTACGGTGGGCAAGCTGATGAACACCACCCCGAAAGACCTATTGGCGCCACGCGTTGGCTTCGCCTGGAAGATGGGTTCCGGTAATAAGACCGTCCTCCGCGGCGGGGCGGGAACCTTCTACGACCAGATTTGGGCCAACATCTATGGCAATGCTCGGTCGTTCCCGCCTTTTTATCACGCCATCGAAAACGTTCTTCCCCAATTCCTCAACCCAACAGTTGCCACACTAAGCGGTACGACTGCCAATTCCACTTTGACGTATTTCCCCAAATGGCCGCAAGTTTTCCAGTACAACCTCAATATCCAACGCGAAGTCTTCGCCAATTCCGTCTTGACCATCGCGTATATTGGAACGCGCGGGAATCATCTCTTGCGGATGGGTGAAGCCAATCCTTTCGAGGATACCACCGGCAAGCGTCTGAATTCCAACTTCGGATCGATCGAGCGCTGGGTGACGGATGCTCAGTCGTTCTTCAATGCGTTTCAGGCCGTATTTGAACATCGTTTCAGCTATGGCTTCACGGGCCAAATCAACTACGGCTATGGACACTCGATTGACGACGCCTCGAGTTACGCCCCCGGCGCCTCGGTTAACGATACTGGCGCGTCGCAGAATTTCTTTGATCGAAAAGCCGACCGGGGCCGGTCAAGCTTCGACATTCGCCACGCCGTGACTTTCAATTTTCTCTACGATCTGCCGATCGGGCCGAAAAAGGCGATTGGAAATGGCGCCACGGGTTTCCCCGCAAAGCTGATCGGAGGATGGGCGCTGTCGGGGATCGGAAGCTTCCATAGCAACGTACCGTTCACTCCGGTGCTCGGATTTGACAATGCGAATACCCAGTCGATCGTCAACAGCCAGCGGCCCAACATTATCGGCAATCCGTACTCTGGGGACTGTCCAGATGGAGCGTCCGTCGGTAGCTTGACCTGCTGGTTCAACCCAACCGCATTTGCAGTACCCGCTGCGGGCACTTTTGGAGATGCCGGTCGTGACATTCTGCGCGGTCCGGGCTACGCAGATCTTGACTTCGCTGTCATCAAGACCACGAAGCCGACCGCGAAAACAGGGATCGAATTCCGTGCCGAGTTCTTCAACATTTTCAATCACCCGAATTTCTCCGTGCCGACCAACACTGTTGGACCAGCCGGAAGCGGTGGAAACGGCGATGCAATTTTTCTAGGACCGACAACTCTGGCTGGAAACGCAGGCCACATTTTCAGCACCGTCAGTTCGTCGCGGCAGGTTCAGTTTGGCTTGCGACTGAGTTTCTAGAGAGAACCAGCCGAAAACGAACGGGGGATTAGCGCGCACGATGCCGAGAACGTCAATCTTCCTTCATAATGCGCTCGGGCCGTAGCAGCGAGACGCGAGTTGCGCCCGCAGCCGCTCCAGTGTGGCCGAGCGAATCTGACTGATTCGGCCTTCGCTCACCCAACGCTGCGCCGATCTGCTTCAACAGACGTTTCCTCAGCGAATGGAAACCAGGAATCTCGTGACGGCTTCGGTCTCCTGCTCGTTGAAATACAAACCGCTCGCCGGCCTTTCACCAGCATCCTCCCCTGTTTCAGGATCAAAATACGGCATTGTTTCGAGAACAGAAAGATCTGGCGCGCGCGACGGCCACTCGAACCTCTTGTTGGGTTGGCAGAATGTCAGATGTCCCACTCGTGGCTGTCAAAATGGCTGTCAAATCGGTTGTGCGCGCTTAGCTAAGAACTGCAAAGCTTTTAGAATCATGGTGCGCCCGGAGAGACTCGAACTCCCGGCCTACTGGTTCGAAGCCAGCCGCTCTATCCAACTGAGCTACGGGCGCACACGCCGCTTCCGCGATCCAGTCCGTATCTTATCATTTTGTGCCGCCATTACTGGCGAAGAGAAACCGAGGCCCGCTGGAGAATGTGAACCTTGCACTCGTGCCCCTCGGCGTCCCGGATCAAGATCTGCCGGTGATCGGGGGAAAACTTGATCGGAACGTACAGATCCAGTTGCAAAGGCGTTTGAGACTCCACCAAGTACTCGCGATTCAGGCCGCGGACGCGGTAAACGTACCGGTTTTTCAGGAACGTCCGGCCCATGGGAACGGTCTTGCGTGAAAGCAATTCCCCATCCTGCCAGCTACGGCCGGGCGCGCCCCACAGAGCCGCAGGAGCCAGCAATAAGAATACAATGCCGAGTGCGATTTGCCGCCCACGCATATCGAACGGCCTCCTGGTTTTTATTCTAGCCCTAAATGGCCATTCACGTGAATAGGTATTTTTGTTTAGGTATTTCGGTTAATTATTGGACTGTTCTATTTCCGGATGAAAAGCGACACCGCCATCCCGAAACCCACCGCGATTACCAGCCGCCGCACGGCCGTCCGGCCCAGTTTTCGAGCCGCCCCCGCGCCGCCGTACCCTCCCAGAACCGACGCCACCGCCATCAGCACCACGTACGGCCAGTAGACCATCCGCGCCCAGATGAAGTAAGCGGCTGCGATCCCGTTGACGCTGCCTCCCAGCACTACCTTGAGGCTGTTCATCTCGTGGATGTCTTTCAGCCCCAGAATGCTCAGCGCCGCCAGCATCAGGATGCCGATTCCCGCCCCAAAATAGCCTCCGTAAAGCCCTACCATCAGTTGGAAGAGCAGGCCGCCGACCAGCCATTTCATGGACTTACGCATCTCCGGGTCGCCCGTCCCGAGCTTGCGCTGTACCGTCTCCTGGGCCATGAACAGGAACGTGGCAAAAAGAATCAGGTACGGCACCATGCGGTCGAAGGTAGCCGTGGGCGTCCACCTCAGCAAAATCGCGCCGGCGATCCCGCCGATCAGGCTGGGCACCACCATCAGCAGAAAGCGCGATTGGACCCCGCGCAGCTCTCGCCGGTAACCCCAGGCGCTGCCTACCGTTCCCGGCCAGATTGCCGCCGTACTGGTGGCGTTGGCCGTCACCGAGTCGAGCCCCAGCCAGATGAGCGTTGGGAACGAGACCAGCGTCCCCCCACCGGCGATGGAATTGATGGCGCCGGCCACGAACGAGGCTGCGAATGCCACGGCGGCATGCGGAATGTCTAATACCGAGGTCAACTTGCAGGATACCGCACGTCGCCGTTCAGCCCTCAAAATCCCCACACAGACCGAAGATTTCGCACTTTAGGCTCTTATACTAGTTTTCAGCGATTAACATGCTTAGAATCTCAGACATGGCGGAATTCCAAATACTCCAGCCCCAGACTACCTACACTGGCTCGCCGATCCAGCCCCTTCAAAAAGGTCTTCCCCGGACCACCCAGTCGCTCTGCCCCGATTGCACGCAGATCATCGACGCCCGAATCTTCGAGGAAGACGGCAAAGTGATCATGGAAAAACACTGCGCCAATCACGGGGATTTCCGGGACATCGTCTATTCCGACGCCAGGCTGTATTTGAAAATGGAGGAATGGTCTTTCGGCGACAATCGCGGTCTGGAAAATCCTTTGGTGTCCAACGCCACCCGCTGCCCTGACGATTGCGGCCTCTGCAACCTGCACACCAGCCACACCGGCCTGGCCAACGTCGACCTCACCAACCGCTGCAACCTCACTTGCCCGGTCTGTTTCGCCAACGCCAATGCCGCGGGCTACATCTACGAGCCGGATTTCGAGACCGTCCGCAAAATGCTGCAGGCGCTGCGCGACGAAAAGCCGGTGGCCGGCCGGATCGTGCAGTTTTCGGGCGGCGAGCCGACCATCTACCCCCGTTTCCTCGACGTTCTGCGGATGGCGCGGGAAATGGGCTTCTCGCACCTCCAGGCGGCCACCAATGGGATCAAGTTTACCGACCTGGAATTCGCCCATGAGTGCAAAGATGCCGGGTTGCACACCCTCTACCTCCAGTTCGACGGCGTTTGCGACGATATCTACCGCCGCACCCGCGGCAAGAACCTGTGGGAACAGAAGCTGCAGTGCATCGAGAACGTCCGCAAAGCCGGCCTCAAGATCGTTTTCGTTCCCACCATAGTTAAAGGTCTCAACGATCATCAGATCGGCGACATTCTGCGGCTGGCGCTCGAAAATATCGATTGCACCAGCGGCATCAGCTTCCAGCCAGTGGCCTTTACGGGCCGGATTGCGCGCCACGAACTTCTCTCCAAGCGGTTTACGCTCTCGGATTTCGCCCACGCGGTACAGCAGCAGACCGGCATCGCCGATCCGTATCAGGATTGGTTCCCGCTCTCTTGCGTAACGCCGTTTTCCAAGCTGATCAGCGCCCTTCGCGGCGACGAGACCACCACCCTAAGCTGCCATCCGCACTGCTCTCTGGGCACCTACCTGTTCGTCGACCAGAACCGCAAGGCCACGCCCGTGACACAATTCGTCGACGTGGGCGGAATGCTCAAAGAGATGGACATGCTGGCGCGCAAAGCCGGCCAACGGCGCATTCAATTCTTCACCAAGCTCGAGGCGTGGAACAATCTGCGCAAGTTCTTCAACCGCGAGAAAGCGCCCCTGGGCCTGGATTTCCAGTTGTTCCTGCAGACCTTGCAGGGGATGACCGACAAGAAGTACGGCCGCGGCGACAACGAAAAGAAAGGTTTCACCTACCGCACCCTGATGCTGGCCGGCATGCACTTCATGGATTCGTATAACTACGACGTGGAGCGCGTGAAACGCTGCGTGATCCACTACGCCGCACCCAACGGCCGCATTTATCCCTTCTGCGCGTACAATTCCGGGCCCGTGTACCGCGAGCGCATCGAGCGGGAATTCGCGGTTCCCTTCGAGCAGGAGGAGGAAATGAAACGCCTCGATGTGCTGTCCCGGCAGAAGGGTTGCGGAAGCTGCGTCGCCGAGCCCGAACTGGTCGGATAAGGCGCTGGTACGCCCGAGTTCGCGTCAACCTGACAACTCGGGCAGAACAATGTGCTTTAATTAATCCGACATGCGGGTATCTTTGTGCCTCGCCCTCGCTTGTGTTGTGTCGCACGCGCAGACTGGCTCCAAGCCACAATTCGAGGTCGCCTCGGTAAAACCGGCCGTCCCCAATCGCATCCATCCGCGCGGGCCGGACGTCGGAGGCCCCGGAAGTTCGACGCCCGGCGAGAAGTCGTATTTCAACATGAGCCTGAAGGATCTCGTCTACCGGGCCTATGACGCCATGCCCTACCAACTGAGCGTGCCGTCCTGGATGGAAGAGGGAGCGCGCTTCGATATCGTCGCCAAAGTGCCGGCGGGAACAACCAAGGCCGGCATACCTCTGATGCTGCAAAGCCTGCTGGAAGAGCGATTCCATTTGAGGGTTCGTCACGAATCGCGAGAGGCGCCGGCCTACGCGCTGACCGTGGGGAAAAACGGCCCGAAGATGAACGAATATCCAGCGCTGCTGCCGTCCGATTTTATTGAGGCCGCCCGCGTCTCAGGGGTCGATAAAGACGGTGTCTACATCGTAGCGCCGGGTTATGCGACGGGAATGATGGGATCCCTGAATGGCGGAACGCAAATCTCCATAGCCCGGCAGCCCATCCGGGAGCTATGCAAGTTCTTGAGCCGGATCCTGCAGCAGCCGGTAGTCGACCAGACGGGTTTGACGGGAAGATACGACGTCCGTTTGCACTTCGCCACATACCAAGTCTCACCTTCCCCGGCTCCCTCTGGCGAAGAGGGTGCGAGCTCCATGGCGCCGGAAGCCTCCGACCCAGCCCCAACGCTTTTCCAAGCGCTACAAACTCAGGCCGGCCTGAAGCTGGAGCCGAAGAGGATGCCGGTTGACTTCCTGGTCGTCGAATACGCCGAAAAGAGTCCCACCGAAAACTGACGGGTGCTTAACCGTTTTGGGGGTTCCGACTGTTCAATCCCAGCAACCGTTCCCTTACTTACGGTTGCGGCTCTGTTACGGTTGCCTCGTGTTTGCAGCTACTTACAGAGCCGCGACTGTGAGGGAGCGGTCCGCGGACGCCCGTTCCCCCAGATCGGTTAAGCACCCCCCATCCCCGTGCAGATCCGAGAATAATATGATGGAAGGTACATCCAATGAGCCTCTCTTCAATCCATCTGCGCTCGCGCGAGCCCGGGCATCGGGCCAGTGCCGTTTAATCCAAAGGCCGGTCCGCCGATACCGGACGGCCTGAAGGTTCATGCCTCGTACCGCGACCGAAAGCTTTTCGTCTGGGGTGAACTAACGTCTCCGGGTATCTCGCCTCGCAGCCTCCCTTTTACGACGCAACCGGCCCGCATCCGCCAGGCCATCCAGCAAATAGCCGACAAGCTCCCTGCCAGCTATCGGAACGCCACCATCTGGGTCCCCACGGGCAATAAAACCATTCAGCCCCAGACCCTTTTAACAGCCATTCTGGACTCCGAGAATGCCCTCTACTTTCTCGACGCGTGCAATCGGAACCCCTACGCCGAGTCATCGGGTACCAAAATCGCGTACACCAGCCGGTTCTGGGGCGCCGCAGTGCGCTTTGTCGCGGCCCTCGCCGCGCGGGATCGCTTTCTTCCGTCTGTGTCGGCCAAAGGCTCGGCTTTCCATGCCCGCTGGCAGCCCTTACTGGCAGCGCCGGATCGCCAGACGCTGTGCGAACTCGCCTCGGCCATGCCGCCTCCGGCCCGAGCCATCACTCTCGAAACCAAAAGCTACACTAAACCGCCGGAAGACGATCCCGCTCATTTGCTCGCCAGCTTCGTCGAGTGGATCATGGACGCCTTTCCCCGCGTCGCCAACCGATCCGGGCGTACGCGAACGCCGCCTCGTGCCGTCAACGACCTGAACATCGCCGCAGTCTGGATGAGCTGCCTGTGTTCCTTCGAGTCCCAAATGCCCGGGGAACGCGAACTGCTTTCCGGCTTCCTCGATCGGGTGAACACATGGCTCCGGCCCGCCAAACGGGAGGCGGCAATCCCGTGGCTGCTCAGTTTCCAGCTTCGGGAACCCGACGCCGATGCGCCGGACGGCGCCTGGCATGTGCAATACGTGCTGCAGCCGGCCGCCGGAGGCGTACCCGTTGCTATCGACAAGAGCGCCCTCGATCGAAGCTCGGTGCGGCACGTGGACCGCCTGCTGGCGAAGGCCGCCAGCATCTGCGCCGATATCCGCGAAGGCTCGGACAGCTTCCCGCTGGACGTGACCGGAGCGTTTCGCTTTCTCACCGAGACCTCGGCTGCGCTCGAACGGGAGGGATTCCAGGTCGCCGTGCCGGAGTGGTGGAAGCGGCATGAGAGTGCAGCTATTGTGCGCGCCCGCCCGGTTCTCAAACCATCCTCCGCCAGCAGGGCCAGCACCTTTTCGATGGATGAGCTGATGCATTTCGATTGGGAAGTGGCCATCGGCGGAGAGAACTATACCCGCGAGGAACTGGACCGGCTCGCGGAGTCCACCGCGCCCCTGGTGAAGGTGCATGGCAAATGGCTGCCTTTCGAACCGCAGAGCATTCGCACGGCGCTGGAATTGTGGAAGCGCGAAGCAGCCCCGGCCCGCGACATGATTCGCATGGCGCTGGGCGGGGTGGAACCGCTCCCCGGCGTTCAGTTCGAAGAAGCGCGCGGAGAAGGCTGGATCGGCGAGCTGATCGAGAAACTAGGCGGCAAAACCCGTTTCGAGGAGCTTCCGGTCCCGGCGGATTTTCAGGGTGTTCTGCGCCCCTATCAGGTCCGCGGCTTTTCGTGGCTCGGCTTCCTCCGTCAATACGGACTGGGCGCATGCCTGGCCGACGACATGGGCCTCGGAAAGACCATTCAGGCTCTCGCGCTGCTCATCCGCGAGCGGGCCAACGGTGTCGACCGCCCGGTGCTTCTGGTGTGCCCCACTTCGGTAGTGGGTAACTGGCGGAAGGAAGCCGCGCGTTTCGCTCCGGGCCTTCCCGTTCTGGTTCACCACGGGGTGGCGCGCACCCGCGGCCAGGGATTCGCGGAAGAGGCCGGCCGCCACGCCCTGGTCATCTCCAGCTACGCGCTGGTGCATCGCGATATCGAAGTTCTAAGAGATGTCCCGTGGTCCGGAATCGTTCTGGACGAAGCGCAGAACATCAAGAACCCGGAGACCCAACAGTCGCGTGCAGTCCGGTCGCTCACCGCCGATTACCGGATCGCCCTTACCGGCACGCCGGTGGAGAACAATGTCGGCGAGCTTTGGGCCATCATGGAGTTCCTGAATCCCGGCTTTCTCGGCAGCGCCGCCGAGTTCCGGCGAAGTTTCCTGCTGCCGATCCAGAAACAGGCCAGTTCCGATGCGGCGGGCAATCTTCGCAAGCTCACCGCGCCGTTCATCCTGAGGCGTCTCAAAACCGACCGAACCGTGCTCCAGGACCTTCCCGAGAAAATGGAAATGAAGGTTTTCTGCAATCTGACGCCGGAGCAGGCTTCGCTGTATAACAGTGTGGTCGCCGACGCCACACTGGCTCTCGACGCCTCTACGGGGATCAAGCGCAAGGGCGTCATCCTGGCCGCGCTCACGAAACTCAAGCAGGTCTGCAACCATCCGGCGCAGTTCCTGGGCGACGAATCCCCGCTTGCAGGGCGGTCCGGAAAACTGTCGCGTTTGACCGAAATGGTGGAAGAGTTGCTCTCCGAAGGCGACCGCGCCCTCATTTTCTCGCAGTTCGCGGATATGGGCCAGCGCCTGCGCAGCCATCTCGCTACGACATTCGGACAGGAGGTGCTGCTTTTGCATGGGGGAGTGCCCGCGCACAAACGGAACGCAATGGTGGAGCGTTTCCAGAACGGCGGCGATACCGGCCCGCGGCTATTTGTGCTGTCGCTGAAGGCCGGCGGCACGGGACTGAATCTCACGGCCGCCAATCACGTCTTTCACTTCGACCGCTGGTGGAACCCGGCAGTCGAAAACCAGGCCACCGACCGTGCGTTTCGAATCGGCCAGCAGCGCAACGTGCAGGTGCATAAGTTCGTCTGCGTGGGCACGCTGGAAGAGAGGATCGACGAGATGATCGAGCGCAAGAAGGCCATCGCCGACAACGTGATCGGCGCGGGAGAAGCGTGGCTCACGGAGCTTTCCACCGCGGAGATCAAAGAGTTGTTCGCGTTACGGCAGGAGGCCCTGGCATGAGCAAGAGCGCGAGCAAAAGCTGGTGGGGCGCCGCGTGGATCGAGAAGATGGAGCGGCTGGCGGAGTCCTCACGGTTTAAGGACGGAACCAAATACGCTACCGGGAACAACGTGCAGCGGATCCGGCTGGAAGGACGCACGGTCATCGCCAAGGTGCAGTGCCCCAATGAGCCGCCATACACAGTTCGGATCACCTTCGACGCATTCTCGCGCGAGCAGTGGGACCAGTTGTTCGCCAAACTTCGGGACTGGCGTTCCCTGGCATCGTCGCTCGCGGCGGGCGACCTTCCGTTGGAGATTCAGACGGCGTTCTCGAAAGCCAGACTCCGCTTCATGCCGGAGCGCTACGCGGACCTGCATCTGGAATGCGCCTGCCCCGACTGGCTCAAGCCGTGCAAACATCTGGTGGCCGCGTGGCTGAAGTTCGGGCGCGATTTCGAACGAGATCCTTTGCTGCTGTTTCAGCTTCGCGGGATGGAACGCCACGAACTGTTCGAGTTTCTGCGTGGCCGGGCCGCACCTGCTCCCGAGCCGGAGCCCGAAGAAGATACCGTCGAGGAGGAGATTACTCCGGTAAGACTGGAACCCCTGCCGGCGGACCCCGAGACGTACTGGGCCGAGCCCGGGTTTCCCGTCCCGCCCCCCGACGCCGGCGAGCGGCGCCTGTTGGACGACGACCTCTTCGAGAAACTCGGCCCCCCACCGTTCGCCCCGAACTGGCGCGCTCTCGAGCCCCAGTTCCATCGCGTCTACGATTCGGTCTACGAGTTGGCCACGCTCCTGCTGAAGAAGTGAGCGCACGCCACCCTCCGCGAATTCGTTTAACATATGAATTAAATCCGTACCAGGAGAAACGCTATGGCATACGACGTGAGCCGGCGATCCATGTTGATGGCCGGACTGCCCGGAGCGGCACTGGCCTTTCAGCCCCCCACCCAGGCGCAGCAAGTGACGGTGGCCGGCGCCCCCCCTGCGAAGCCCCAATATTCCATTAAATTCGCGGTCATCGGGATCGACCACAATCACATCCTCGGCATCACCGACGCGGTAAAACGCGGCGGCGGCCAACTGGTGAAAGTCCACTCCACCAACCAGACCGCGCTGGCGGATTTCCAGAGGCGCTATCCCGAAGCGAAGCTAGCCGCCAGCGAGGACGAAATCCTGTCCGATCCCTCGATCCAACTCGTAGCTAGCGCCGCCATTCCCGACCTGCGCGCGCCGCTCGGCGTTCGCGTCCTGCGTCACGGCAAAGACTACCTCAGCGACAAGCCCGGCATGACCACCCTCGAGCAACTCGCCGAGGTCCGCAAGGCGGTGAAAGAGACCGGCCGGATGTACGCCATCATGTACTCCGAGCGCTTGGAAGTGCGCGCCGCGGTGCAAGCCGGCGAACTTATCAAGGCCGGCGCCATCGGAAAAGTAGTGCAGACCGTGAACTTGGCCCCGCACCAGGTGAATGAACCGACCCGTCCGGATTGGTTCTGGGATCCAGCCCGCTACGGCGGCATTCTGTGCGATATCGGATCGCACCAGGCCGACCAGTTCGTCTATTACACCGGCTCCACAGTGGCCGATGTCACGGCGTCGCAGGTGGCCAACGTGAATTACAAGCACCGGCCGAAGTTTCAGGATTTCGGCGACATGATGCTGCACGGCAATGGCGGCTTCGGCTACGTTCGCGTGGATTGGTTCACGCCCGCGGGTCTGGGCACGTGGGGCGATGGCCGTCTGTTCGTTCTCGGAACCGAAGGGTATATCGAACTGCGGAAATACGCCGACATTGCGGGGCGTCCCGGAGGCAATCATCTGTTTCTGGTGGATCGGAAGAAAGCCACGTACATGGATTGCAGCAAAGTGGATCTGCCGTTCGGCCCGCAATTCGTGAGCGACATAGTGAACCGCACCCACGTGGCGCAAGACCAGGAGCAGGCGCTGCTGGCCACCGAACTGGTGCTCAAGGCGCAGAAGAATGCGCGAGTTTTATAAAGGAGAACACGGCGTTATGGCAAACCAAGAAAACGTATCCCGTCGATCCATCCTGAAGACCGGCCTGAAAACAGGCCTGGGCGCGGCAGCCATCGCGGGGTTTCCGGCGATTGTGCCGTCCTCCGTGTTCGGGCAGAACGCCCCCAGCAATCGCATCAACATCGGAGCCATCGGCGTGGGCCGCATTTCGCGCGCGCACGATCTGCCTAACATCCGGAAGGTGGACTACGCCTACATCGTCGCGGTGTGCGACCTGGACTCCAGCCGCCTGGAGCAGGGGCAGGCGCTGGTGAACGGTTTCTACTCCGTCAATAGCACCAAGGGCTATCGCGATTATCACGAACTGCTCGCCAACAAGGATATCGACGCCGTGGTGATCTCCACTCCCGATCACCAGCACGCCGTGCTGGCGGTGAACGCGGTGCGCGCGGGCAAAGACGTGTACCTGCAGAAGCCTGCTTCGCTGACCATCGCCGAGGGCCGCTATATGGCCGACGCGGTGAAAGCTTCGGGGCGGATTTTCCAGATCGGGTCGCAGCAGCGTTCGTGGAAGCAGTTTCACCGCGCTTGCGAACTGGTGCGCAACGGACGCATCGGCGACGTGCAACACGTCGAGGTCGGTCTGCCCGGCGATCCTTCGGGACCGGAAGCGCCGCCAATGCCCGTGCCGCCCAACCTCAACTACGATGCCTGGCTGGGAACTACGCCGGCAGTGTACTACACCGAGATGCGCGTGCACCCGCAAAGAGGTTTCGACCGGCCGGGCTGGCTGCGCTGCGAGCAGTTCGGCGCCGGCATGATCACAGGTTGGGGCGCGCACCACGTCGACACAGCCCATTGGGGCATGAACACGGAGCTCACCGGACCTATCGAGATCTGGGGTACGGCCGAATTCCCCACGCATGGATTATGGAACGTGCACGGGAAGTTCAAGACCGACGCCCGCTACGCCAACGGCATGACTATGTCGATCTCCGGCGACTATCCCAACGGCATCAAATTTATCGGGACCAAGGGATGGATCTTCGTGACGCGCGAGGAGAATGTGACGGCCAGCGATCCCGGCAGGCCCAAAGGGAAGCCGCTCGAGGCCAGCGATCCGAAGATTCTCGATAGCGTGATCGGGCCGAACGAGATTCATCTCGCCACCGCTGACGAACATCACGCCAACTGGCTCGACTGCGTGCGTACGCGCAAAGAGCCCCTGGCGCCGGCGGAAATCGCCCACCGCGCCTGCTCCACTTGCCTGCTGCACCATATCGCCATGAAGACCAAGCGCAAGCTGTACTGGGATCCGGAGAAGGAGCGCTTTAAGAACGACGACGAGGCCAATGCCATGCTCAGCCGGCCGCAGCGCGCACCGTACGGGTTCAAATCGTAAGTGGGGCAGATTGGTAATCTGCGGCCGAGTGGCACCTGCCGATGTGCCGAGAGGATCGCGAGTTTCGGCCACAGCGCCTCTGCCGAACCTGATTCCTCAATCCAATTTCGACGCCGCCGCGTCTATGGCTGCTTCGCGGTGAATCGCCACACGTTCCCCTCTCTCAAGTTCGAGAGCCAGACCGAGCCGTGGCCCGCGCGGATGGAATCGCCGCCGGGGCCGACCCATTGCTTGACCACCGTGTTGGTCGCGGGATCGATCTGGGAGACCGGAATCTGCGGGATGGTGGCCCACACGTAGCCTTCGCCGAACGCGATCTCCCCGCCGTTTCCCGGAATTCCAGCTTCGATGGTGGCGATTACCTTAGCGGTTCTCCCGTCCACGCGCGAGATGGTTCCGTCGCCCTGATTGAGCGTCCAAATGGAGCCGGCGCCCACCGTCAGAAAGCGCGGGCCCGGTCCCACCGCGATGGTCGAGGTCACCTGATTGGTCTTGGGATCGACGCGTGTGAGCGTGTTGGCCCCGGGGGTGGTGACCCAGGCTGCATCTTCCCCGAAATTGACGGCCGCGGATTTCTCGGGGACGGTGATTTCGGCGATGACTTTGTTGGTCGCCGGGTCGATGCGCGAGAGCACGCCCTTCTGATCGCTCACCATCCAGAAACTGCCCGCACCGGTGGCCACGCCGCCTTCGCTTTGCGCCGGCCCGATGGGCAGGGTCGCGACCACTTCGTTGGTCTGCATATCGATGCGGGAAAGGGATTTCCCGTCGCCGGTCCGATCGCCGCAATTGGGAACCCAGATGGTGCCGAAGCCGGCGGCGAGTCCGGAGCAGGGCCGCTTGCCGACCGTAACCGCGGCCAGCACCTTGTTGGTCTTCGGGTCGAGCCGGTGGACGGTGCTCCGGGGGCCGTTGGTGACCCATACGGCATCGTCGGTCAGCACCTGCCAGTCGGGCGTCCCCTCGACCGGGAACACTGCCTCCGGCGTGATGGCCGACATTTCGCGCTTCACTCCCGGAGTGGAAACACCCGGAGGAGGCGGCCTTCTTCCGCCCTTCTTGGCAGCCGGCGGTGCGCCCTGCGGGTCCTGCGGACTTTGCGGGTTCTGCCCCAGCGCGAAATAGAGCGGGACCGAGAGGCCTAGCGGTAGCAATGCGTGGATGAATCTTCGGTGCATGATGGTTATTCCGCCAAAGTCGCTGCGACCCGCTTGGGATCGATCCGCCAGAGCGTTCCGTTATTGAGGTTGCTCAGCCACAGCGAACCGAGCCCCACATGGATGGCGCCGCCGCCCTCGCCGTAGAACTGCTGCACTACTTTTTCCGCCGTGGTGTCGATACGGGTCAGGGGGAAACCCTCCATCGTGACCCACAGGGAACCTAGCCCGTCGGCGATGCCGCCGCCCGTGGCCGGAGCACCCAGTTCGATGGTCTTGGAAACTTTGTTGGTCTTGGGATCGATGCGGTCGATCTTGCCTTCCTTCTCGCACAGCACCCAAATGGAATTCTCGCCGATCGCCAGCGCTTTAGGCATCGCCGAGGTTTCGATGTGCTTTTCCACCTGGTTCAGTGCCGGATTGATGCGCAGTACGCGGTTTTCAGAGGGGCATGTGACCCATAGCGCCGTCTCGCCGAAGGTCAGGCTGTTGCAGCCGGCGGGGAGGCGTATCTCGGCGACGACTGTATTGAGTTCAGGATCGATGCGCGAAAGCGTGGTCTTATCGTCGGTAAAGGCCCACACGCTGTCGGCGCTGGAGGCCACCGATGGCGCCACGTTGTCCGTGCCCACGGGCAGTTTCTTCGTGACTTTTCCGGTCTTGGTATCCACGCGTGTGAGCGTGTTGTCGCCGCACGTGGGTACCCAGAGGCTGGTGAAAGCGGAAACGCCGCCGCCGCACGGTTTACTCAGTCCGCTAATGGGCTCGGCCAGTTTATTGGCTTTCGCGTCGATCTTGACTAAGCTGTCTTTCGCGGCGTCGGGCACGAGCGGCGCGTCGGTGAAGATCATCCACGGCGGGGCCATTTGGAATTCGGCCTCCGCCTTCAGGCTGGCGAAAGGAATTTGCACACCCGGGGTTTTGATCCCCAGCTTGGGAAGCACCGGAGCGGCAGTCTTGGCGCCTTTCCCCGGCTTTGCCGCCGGCTGGGCCACGGCTGCCAAAGTTAGAACAATAGAGAGACTGATCGGTATGCGCATGAGAGTACTTTTCTAACCTCCGAGTGCGAAGGCGGACCTAGCGGCGTGGCTGGGCGGTTGCAGGCAAGTATATCGCGGAACCGGCCGGTTTGCGATCAATTCGATCTATGGTCGTTATAAATCGGCCAACAGGGGAAGCCGAGCGGCGGGCTGAAGCCGGCTGAAGCCTGGCTGAAGCCTGGCTGAAGCCCGCCCCACACTCTGACAGCGCTGTACTCTTTGTGGGGCGGGCTTTAGCCTGGCTTTAGCCCGCCAGCCTAACGCCAGCCGAGCCGCGCCCGGTCCTCCTGGGTGCTTAACCGTTTTGGGGGTTCCGACTGTTCAGTCCCAGCAACCGCGGACGCCCATTCCCCCAGATCGGTTAAGCACCCGGACCCATTGACCAGTTTCGGAGTCCATGCTACCGTGAGAATTTCCTGAGGTGCTCGTCATGGGGACGAGTGAAAAGGGAAGCGGGTGAAAATCCCGCACGGTCCCGCCACTGTAAGCAGCGAGCGGCCGGCGTAATGCGCCACTGTTCTTCGGAATGGGAAGGTGAGCCGGTTCGCGATGACCTGCGAGTCAGGAGACCTGCCTCAGGTAATTGCGCCATGCTTCGAACGAGGGCAGGTCGTGCAGAATTCGCCATTCCAGTCATCGTGCCGAGGTGAGCGCAGCGTTGTGAAAATGAGGCTCGGACTCCCCGGCGATGTTGACGCTCATACTTGGCGGCGCTAGAAGCGGGAAATCCCGGTTTGCGCAACGGCTAGCCGTGCGCTCCCCTCGCGTGTGCTATGTGGCCACCCTGGTGCCAGGGGACGACGCGGAGATGCTGGCGCGGACCGCACGCCATCGCGCCGAGCGTCCGAGTTCCTGGCAGACGGTGGAGGAACCGCTGGCATTGGCCGATGCGGTGGAGCTCGCGTCGCGGGAGGCGGATGCGGTCCTCGTCGACTGCCTAACGCTGTGGCTCAGCAATCTCTCCTGGGAGCATCGGGCCAGTGAGCAAGGACGCCTGGAGGATTCTCTTCAATCGCAACTTCGCCGCATCGCGGACGCTGCCCGCTCCTGCCACATCGTCCTGGTGTCCAATGAGGTCGGTTCCGGAACGGTGCCGGAGTCCGCGGTAGCGCGGGCTTTCCGCGATGTCCACGGTTTCCTGAACCAGTGGGTCGCGGAGGCTGCGGACCAGGTGATCCTGGTGGTCGCCGGGCTGCCGCTGTATCTGAAGAACGGAGACCGCCGATGAACATGCCGCGCATGGTGGTTGCCGGGACTCACAGCGGAGCGGGAAAGACCACCGTCGCCACGGGCATTATGGCCGCTCTTCACCGGCGGGGCCTTCGCGTGCAAGGGTTCAAAATCGGCCCCGATTTTATCGACCCCACCTTTCATCGCGCCGCCACCGGGCGCGCCAGCCACAATCTGGATGGCTGGATGCTCTCGCGCGAGGTCAACCTGGAGATCTTTGCGCGGGCGGCCGGGGACGCGGATGTCGCGGTGGTCGAGGGCGTCATGGGCATGTTCGACGGCAAAGACGGCCGGTCGCTAGCGGGCACCACGGCGGAGATGGCCATCTGGCTGGACGCTTCGGTGCTGCTGGTGATCGATGCCGGGGCGATGGCCGGCAGCGCCGCGGCATTGGTCCATGGCTTCGACACGCTGGCGCCGGAAGTGCGCGTATCCGCGGTGGTCGCGAATTTCATTGCGAGTCCCGGGCACTATGAATTTGTGCGGCAGGCGATCGGTGCGCGATGCCGTCCGGAGGCCATCGGGTACCTTCCGCGCGAGGCGGCGATCGCCTTTCCGGAGCGCCATCTGGGCCTGCACCTGGCGGCGGAGACGCTCACGGATGACCGCCTCAGCGCGCTCGCGGAGTGCGTGGAATCGCATATCGATCTCGACCGTTTGTTGCGTCTGAGCCAGCGGCCACGCGCCGCCGCGCCGCCACGGAAGAGCCTCTCACCGCAGCGTGCGCGCATTGGCGTCGCGCGGGACGCGGCTTTCTGCTTCTATTACGAAGACAATCTCAACTTGCTGCGGGAATGCGGGGCGGAGCTCGTGGAGTTCAGCCCGATTGCGGACCGGGCGTTGCCCGCGGATTTAGACGGCATCTATTTCGGCGGAGGATATCCCGAACTGCACGCCCAAGCGCTGGCGGCGAATGCGTGCATGCGAGAAGCGGTGGCGCAGTTCGTGGCGCGCAACGCTCCGGTGTACGCGGAGTGCGGCGGCTTCATGTATCTCGCCGAATCGATCGTGGATTCCGGCGGTCGAGCATGGCCCATGGTCGGTGTTTTCCCGACCACGGCGCGCATGCAAGGGCGGCTGGCGAAGCTGGGCTACGTCGAGGTGGAAACCGATTCGGGCACGGCCCGCGGGCATGAGTTTCGATATTCCACGATCGACCCGATGCCGGAGCATATCGACCGGGTGTATCGGAGCGGCGCGGAAGGCTATCGGGTCCACGCGGCCCTCGGCAGCTACGTGCATTTGCATTTCCTGTCGTGTCCGCGCCTGGCGGAAGAATTTGTGGACGCTTGCGAAAAGTGGCGCCTGACTATGGAGGGTTGCGGAATACAGTGACGCTCAGTGAATTTTTGTGGGGCACGGTCGACAACCTGCGTGGGCGCCCTGTGCTGCAGCCAACCCTGGCTGTGCCCAAGCGGCCCCCACGCCATTCAGGCGGCTCCTGGCGGCCCACCCAAGATGCCTTGATCCTGTGGTGGGGCGGGCTTCAGCCCGCCTGCAGGCACGATTGCCTGCCCCACGAAAGGTTTCATGCCCCTTTGGGGGCTTCGGCCGAGTGGCACTCAGCCTTCGGCAAGCGGGTTACCAACCCGCCCCACGACTTAATTATGATCATCAGAACTGCACTACTCATTTTCATTCTTACCGCGGCCCACGCCGAATCCGGCGCCACTCTTGCCGGCACCGTGAAAGATCCGCAAGACCGCGCGGTCCCGGGAGCGGCTCTTACGCTGGTGTCGCGCTCCGGAAGCACCGGCAGCGCCACCACCAGCGATTCCAACGGCTCGTACCGTTTCAAGGGCCTGCCGGAGGGCGACTATCTGGTCCGGGTGGAAGCTTCCGGGTTTGCGCCCTTCCTCGCCGAGGACATTCATCTCACCGAAGGCGCGGCGGAAACACGCGACGTGGTCCTCAAACTCGCCGGGGTTCGGGAGCAAGTGGTGGTAACCGCGTCGAGCACGCCGCAGGCGCCGGACGAAGTTTCGAAGGCCGTGACGGTGATCGACCAGGCCGACGCCGAGGCGCGCGACAACGCCACACTGGCGGACGTCGTGGACCTGGCGCCGAGCGTGCGCGTGCAACAACTGGGAGGGCCCGGCGCGCTCACTACCATCCAGATACGCGGCCTCCGCGACGAGGACACCGCGGTACTGGTCGACGGTCTGCGATTGCGCGACGCTTCGGCAACGCAGGCGGACGCTTCGGGGTTGATCGAAGATCTGCTCTTCACCGATGCCACCCGCGTGGAAGTGATGCGCGGGTCCGGCTCGTCGTTGTACGGTACAAACGCGATTGGCGGCATTGTCAACGTGATTACCGATGAAGGCGGCGGGCGCACGCGCGGAAGCGTGTTGCTGGAAGGCGGCTCGCTGGATGCATTTCGGGGGCGCGCGAAAGTGGCAGGTGAGTGGGCCGGCGGCCGCATTCAATACAGCCTGGGCGTGGCGCAAACGGAGGTCACATCGGGCCTCGGCGGCGATCAGCCGTTTCGCGACACCAACGCGCAGGGGCGCATCACCTTCCATCTTTCGCCCACCCTCCAGCTTGTGGCCCGGATGTTTGCCGGCAACTCATTCGGCAAGCTGTTCGGCGAGCCGGATGTGATCGGTAACGCGACCGGCGTGGGCATCCTCAAGGCCATCCCGGTGTCCCCGGCGCAGCTTAGCCTCTACGAAGCGGGCGTGCCGATCTCGCAGTTGAACGGCGGGAATGCGACGTTCATCCCGGCTCCGGACGATCCGGACTACACCCGGGCGGCGCGATTTATCACCGGAGCGCTGATTCTCACCGGCCAACCCGCGGCCAAGCTGGATTATTCGGTTAGCTACCAGGTGGTGGCCAACAGCCGCCGCTATGGCGACGGTCCGGCGGGCGCGGGATACCAGCCCGACAGCAGCACGCGCTCGCTCTACGATGGGCGCATCCAAACGGTAAATGCGCATCTGAATTACCACCTCGGTTCGGCCAATTTGTTGACCGCCGGGTATGAGTTCGAGAGCGAAAACTACGCCAACGACAATACTCAGCAGTTCGAATCCCAGGCGGCATCTGCGGTGAATGTCACGCAACTGAGCCACACCGTATTCGCGCAGGACCAGGCCCGCTTTTTCGGCGGCCAGTTGCAGATTTCGGGCGCCGTGCGAGCTCAATTCTTCACGCTGGACGCTCCCATCTTCACCCCGCTCGCGTCCGCGCCGTACCAAAACACCGCTTTTCCGTCTCCGCCCGCGGCTTACACCGCTGACGGCTCCATCGCCTACTTTTTCCGCAAGAGCGCTACCAAGGTCCGCGCGCACGTGGGCCGCGGCTATCGCGCGCCGTCGCTCTTCGAGAGATTTGGAGCCGGCTACGATCCGGTGTACGGTTATTCCGTGTACGGCGACCCGCTCCTCACCCCCGAGCATTCCATAGGCCTCGATACGGGCATCGACCGGACGTTCCTAGGCGGCCGATTGAAGGCTTCCGCGACGTACTTTTATACCGCGCTACAGAACGTGATTAATTTCGATACGTCCGGTTTGATTAATCCGGCCACCGATCCATGGGGCCGCTACGTGGGCTACATCAACACCCGTGGCGGCATCTCGCGCGGCGTGGAGACCAGCGCCGCGGTAGCGCCCACGCGTTCGCTCAACATTACGGCTGCCTACACGTACGTCAATGCCATCGAGCGGACCCCCATCGTCAGCGACGTGCTGCAAACTTTCGTGGTGCCGAGGAACCAATTCTCGGTTGTGGCCACGGAGCGAGCCACGCCGCGGCTGCTGTTGACCTTCGATACTCGCGATTCCAGCAATTACCTCGCGCCGGTTTACGGCGACGTGGTGACGCAAGTCTACCGGTTCGACGGAATCCACAAAGTGAACCTGGGGGCGAGTTATCGCCTTCCGCTCAGTGAATTTCACGCGGTCCGTTTTTTTGCGCGGACCGAGAATATTTTCAATCAGACATACTTTGAGAGCGGGTTCCCCACTCCGGGACGGACCGCGATGGGGGGCATACAATTCGACTTCTAACATCCACTGCCGCTCTGCTTGCGATTTCGGCGGCCGGCCTCGCGGCGCCGCGGCGCATCGTTTCCCTGTCGCCGAATTTAACTGAAATAATCTATGGCGTGGGGGCGTTCGATCAGCTCGTAGGCGTGTCGCAGTACACTTCGTATCCGCCTGGTGTGAGCCGGCTTCCGACGGTGGGAGGCTGGACCAATCCCGATTACGAGAAGCTGGTCGCGCTGCGGCCCGATTTGGTCTTCGTGGATGAGGCGCAGGCGACCTTCGTCGCGGACCAATGCAAGCAACTCGGACTGCGGCTGATGACGGTTGCCGACAAGAAAGTTGCGGATGTTTACACCGCCATCACGGCCATCGGACAGGCGACGGGACACCAGGCCGAGGCTGCCAGGCTGCTCCAAACCACGCGTGGCGCGTTGCTCCGCGTTTCGCAGAACACGGCTGCCCTGCCCAAACCGAAAGTGGTGCTCATTGTGGACCGGACACCCGGCACGCTGCGCGATCTGTACACCGCGACCGCAGGCAGCTATCTGGCCGAGTTGGTGGAAATTGCCGGAGGCCGAATCGCCGTTTCCCCCGATAAGATCGGTTACGCGAAACTGAGTAAGGAGGATCTGCTCGCGATCGATCCCGATGTCATTCTCGATTTCACCCACGGGGCGGTGGGAAAGTTCACGGGCGATTCCATGGAAGCCTGGAGTGAAATGCCCGAATTAAAAGCGGTGCGGACGCATCGCGTCCGCGAAGTGAATGAGGATTACGTGCCTCACGCCTCGCAGCGAATCGTCCAGACGGCGGAGTTATTCGCGCGGTTGATTCATCCGGAGGCCAAGTGAGTGATGCAGCAAACAACCAACAACCGCTTGCTCACGCGCGCGGCTCAGTACCGAGCCGCGACCGTCAGGGAGCGGTCGCTGTGTCTAAGCCTCTGATGGAAGCCCGGCATCTCGAGTATGCGTACCCCGGCGGCGCGCGCGCCATCCGCGGCGTGAGTCTCTCGGTGGAGCCCGCGTCGCTGATGGCCGTGATCGGCTCGAATGGCTCCGGCAAGTCGACTCTCATCCGTTTGCTCGCCGGACTGCTGCGCCCCTCGGCCGGAAGCGTCCTGCTCGATGGCATTCCGCTCGCGGCGTGGCAGCCGCGCCTGCGCGCGCGAGAGATTGCGTACGTGCCGCAGGCCACCATGACCGTATTCCCTTTCCGCGCCATCGACGTGGTGCTCAGCGGAAGGACGCCGCATGCCCCGCGTTTCGGTTTCGAGAGTGATCGCGACCGGGCCATCGCCGTGGAATCGTTGGAAGCCGCGGGAGCGGCGCACCTGGCGGAACGCAGCGTCACCGCGCTCTCAGGCGGTGAAAAGCAGATGGTGATTCTCGCGCGGGCGCTGGCGCAGCAGCCGCGCGTGCTGCTGCTCGACGAGCCCGCCGCCGCGCTCGACCTGAAACACCGCGCGGAACTGATGCGTACGCTCGCCCGGCTGCGCGATACCCGGAGATTGAGCGTCGTGATGATTACCCACGATCTGCAGTTCACCGGCTCCTTGTTCGACCGGATACTGGCCCTCCGCTGCGGGGAGCTGGCGGCGCAAGGGCGTCCGGAAGAGATCCTGCAAAGCAGCCTGCTGGCGGAGATCTATGACGATCCCAAGGTGCGCACCGAACGCATCGGGGATCAGACCGTGGTTTGGGTTGACAAATGACCGCGAAGCTGATCAGAGCCATGGCGATTCTGACGCTCGTACTGGCCGCCTCCACAGCCGTGGCGCTGGTAGCGGGCCGCCAGAAGATCGATTTCTCGAGCCTGCTGTCCGACCCGTTTTCGCGCACGCTCTTCTTTCGTCTCCGCTTGCCTCGCGTGTTGATGGGCCTGACGATTGGCGCGTCTCTGGCCGTAACGGGCGCGTCTTTGCAGGCGCTGTTTCGCAATCCTCTGGCCGATCCCTACACTCTGGGGATTTCCGGTGGCGGAGCGCTAGGGGCGAGCGTGGCCATCGCGCTGGGATGGAGCATGCGCGTGGCGGGAGTCCCGTTCGTGTTCCTCGCTTCGTTCCTGGGAGCGGTGCTGGCCGCCAGTTTAGTGAGGGCCATCGCGCGCACCGGAGCGGTGATTCTTCCCGGAGCATTGTTGCTTTCCGGCGTAGTGGTGAACCTGGTGACCCTGGCCGCCGTGCTGACCATTCAATGCGTGGCCGACCCCAATAGCTCCCTGCAGATCCTTCGCTGGATGATCGGCAGCCTGGATGTGATCGGGGTGTCGCCGGTGGGGCGTATGCTGATTCTGCTGGCCCCCACGTGGCTGGCGTTGTTGGCGCTATCGCGGCAACTGAACCTGCTGGCCATCGACGAAGACACCGCGGCCACGCTGGGCGTGAACGTGGGCCGGTGCGAGACCGCGGTACACACGCTCTGTTCCTTGGCGGTCGGGGTGACCGTGGCCATGGGAGGCGCGATCGGTTTCGTCGGCCTGATTGTTCCGCATGCGGTGCGGCTGATGTTTGGAGAAGATTTGCGCATAGTGCTGCCGGGCTCGCTGTTGTTGGGCGCGGCGTTTCTGGTGCTGGCCGACGCCCTGGCTCGGACGGCGCTTCCGTCGGGCGAACTGCCGGTGGGCGCCATCACGGGATTACTCGGCGGTCCGGCATTTCTTTGGCTGTTGCGCCGGCGCCGCCAATATGCGGCGATGTAAGGAGAAAAGCTATGAGTATCGCAACGAAACGAGGCGATGGAGGCCAGACCAGCCTGGTGGGCGGAGTCCGCGTCTCCAAAGCGCACCCGCGCGTGGAGTGCTACGGCACCGTCGACGAACTGATTTCCCAAATGGGCTTTGCCCGCTCCATCTGTCAGGACGCCTCGGTCCGCGAGCAGGTGAAGGCCATCCAGCGGGAGCTATATAAGGTAGGGTCGGCGATTGCCACCGCGCCGGAGTCTAAAAAGCTCGCGCCGGAAGTCACGGCCGAGATGGTGGACGCTCTCGATCGCGAAGTGCACCGCATCGAAGCCGAGCCGGGCGTGCTGGCCGACTGGTCCCTGCCGGGAGAGTTGCCCGATGCGTCCGCCATGGATGTGGCGCGCACCGTCTGCCGGCGGGCGGAACGTTTGGCCACGGCCCTTATGGAAGCGGGCGAGATTCAAAATCCGCACATTCTGGCTTATTTGAATCGTCTCTCGGATCTGCTGTGGCTGTTCGGCCGATTACTCGAAGCGCGGCAAGGCATCGTTTCTTCGCTGCGCACGGCCGAAACTCCCGGCCCGCGATGGTCCCGTGCCTGGTGAAGTTTATGGATGCGCGGCCATTTTCAGAAGAGGAAAAGCGCGGTGTTTACCGCGCCATCCATGAGCGCCGGGACGTCCGCGGACAGTTCCTCCCCAACCCCGTTCCGCCGGAAGTTCTCGGGCGGATTTTGAACGCCGCCCACCACGCCCCTTCGGTCGGTTTCATGCAGCCGTGGGACTTCATCGTGATCGAAGACCTCAACGTTCGCCGCGCGGTCTACGGCAACTTCGAACGCGCCAACTGCGATGCTGCCGCCGTTTACGAAGGGGAGCGGCGCGCCGCGTATGGGCGCTTGAAGCTCGCGGGAATCCTGGATGCTCCTGTGAATATCTGCATCACTTGCGACCGCGAACGCACGCTAGGTCATAAACTCGGCCGCCGGACGGACCCCGCCACCGATTTGTATTCCACGGTCTGCGCCGTGCAGAATCTGTGGCTGGCGGCGCGCGCCGAAGGGTTGGGAGTGGGATGGGTCAGCATCCTCGACTTTGAGGAATTGAAGGTGCTACTTCAGATTCCTCAAACACTCATTCCCGTGGCCTACCTGTGCGTGGGATATGTTTCTGAGTTCCGGCCGCGGCCCGATCTCGAAGAAAACGGCTGGGAGCATCGCCAGGAGCTCTCCACGCTGCTGCATTTCGACGGTTGGACGAATCGCGACGAGCAGCGCTCCGCGGCCTTGTTGGAGGGTTGTTGAGCGCGCGCTCCTTAATGGTGCTGGGCACGGCATCGCACGTGGGCAAGTCGCTGATTGCGGCTGGCCTGGGCCGCATCTTTTCGGATGAAGGCATGCGCGTGGCGCCTTTTAAGGCGCAGAACATGTCGCTGAATTCGGCGGCCACTCCGGATGGCCGCGAGATCGGGCGGGCGCAGGCGCTGCAAGCCGAAGCGTGCCGCGCGGTCCCGTGCGCGGAGATGAATCCGGTGCTCATCAAGCCCTCGTCCGATACCGGAGCGCAGATTATTCTATTGGGCCGCGTCTGGGGGCAGGTCACCGCATCGGATTATCACCAGCGCAGGGTCGAAGACCTATTTCCGGCCGTGCTCGAAAGCTATGGCGCCCTGGCGAAGACGCACGAGCTGATGGTATTAGAAGGCGCCGGATCGCCCGCCGAGATCAATCTCCGCGAGCACGATATCGTGAACATGCGGATGGCGCATGCGGCGGACGCGGCGTGCCTGCTGGTGGGCGATATCGACCGCGGCGGCGTCTTTGCGTCGCTTCTGGGAACGATGGAGCTCTTGGAGCCGGAAGACCGCGCGCGCATTCGCGGTTTCATCGTCAACAAGTTTCGCGGAGATGTCTCGCTGCTCACGCCGGGCATCGAGACGATCGAACGGCGCATCGGCATCCCTTGCGCCGGCGTGGTGCCGTTCCTGCACGATCTGGGATTGGAAGAGGAAGACGGCGTCGCCATGGAAGATCGCCGTACCGTGGACCGCGTGTGGCGGAATGCGGCTTCATCTCCGGACCGTCCGCTGCGAATCGGGGTAGTCGCGCTGCCCCACATGGCCAATTTCACGGATTTCGACGCACTGGCCATGGAGCCCTCGGTGGCTCTCGCGTTTCTCGAGGACGCTTCGCAAGCCGCCGCGGCCGACGTGCTGATCCTCCCCGGAAGCAAGCAGACTCTCGACGATCTCGATTGGCTTCGTTCGCGCGCATTCGAAGCCGTTCTGAGGGCCCACACCGGTCCGCTGATCGGCATCTGCGGCGGATATCAGATGCTCGGGCTCTCGATTGAAGATCCCGCTGGAGTGGAGAATGGCGGGCTTGCCCGTGCGTCCGAAGGCCTAGGTTTGCTGCCCGTCCGTACCGTGATGCGCGAGCGGAAAACCGTTCGGCTCGCCACGGGAAAATTCCGCGGCTACGAGATCCACATGGGCGAGACCTCGGCCATCGCGGACGCCGCGACAGAGGACCCCGGGCGGGTGTGGGGAACCTACGTGCACGGTCTCTTCGATGACGACGCGTTTCGCCACACGTTTCTCGATGGCGTGCGCGAGCAGTGCGGGCTTGCTCCCGCGCGCGAGACGGTGAACGTTACGGCGAATCGGCAGGCACGAATCGACCGATGGGCAGACCACTTGCGGAGGTCGCTCCATCTGGATCTGATTCGCGGCTGGATCGCGAGGTGCGCATGACCCCGCAGCGCCTTACGGCCGCCTATGCGCTTGACGCTGCCGCCTGTGAGCCGCGGTTCCCGCATCCCGTCCGGCTCTTCCGCGTCTTGAAAGCGCCGGCCGCGGTACTGCTTGATCAGGCGTTCAGAAACTATGCACCGCATCCGCCAGCGGCTGGAGGCTCTCGGGCTCACGGTATTTCCGTCCGCCACAAAGTACTTGTCGGTGGAGTTGCAGCCGGGCATAAACGGGCTGCGGATCTGGCGGAGGCTGATGGACAATGCCCCATAGCTTTCTCACTTCCAGGCATCTGCTTAAATAGTGGGGCGGACGCCCACGGGGGTGCCCCCTGGGCCCGCCGACCCCCTGGTCGGCCTCTTCGCGACGCCAAGCGACTGAATCCACAGCAGGAGCGGGACGAGGGCGTCCCGTGGCCCGAAGGGCACCCCCCAGGGGGCCTGCCCCACCTGATTTCCGCGGGAATTCCGTCCTTGGGAAGACTATGTGGCATTGGGCTGATGGAACGGCACCGTGGCCATGCTGTCCGATTCGGAGAACGTCCGTCTGATTGAAGCCCTGGAGTTGAAACGAATATGAACCTACTGGAACAAACCATCGAAGCAGTCCGGCCGATCGATCCGAAATGGATCGCGGCCGCCGAGCGGCATCAGCTCGAGCTCACTAAGCCGCCGGGCAGCCTGGGCCGCCTCGAAGAGATCGCCAATCGATTCGCGGCCATTCGAGAGACATTCACGCCGACGGCCCACCGTCCGCGCATCGTCGTCTTTGCGGCCGATCATGGCGTGTGCGCGGAAGGGGTGAGCGCGTATCCGCAGGAAGTTACGGCCCAAATGGTGGCGAACTACCTCGCTGGCGGCGCCGCTATCAATGCGTTGGCCCGCGCGGGCGATATCGAATTGAAGGTGGTCGACGTGGGCGTGCTCGCGCCGATCCCTGGCGTCGAAGGTCTAATCAGCCGCCGCGCGGCCGCATCCACGCGCAATTTCTGCCAGGAGCCGGCGATGACGGAAGCGGAGATGCGCGCCGCGATCGAGACCGGAATCGAGCTGGCTGCCGAGGCCGCCGCCGCGGGTTGCGACCTGCTCGGATTTGGCGAAATGGGCATTGGAAATACGACTGCGGCCAGTGCGATTACGGCGGCGCTGACCGGCGAGCCGGTGGAAAACGTGGTCGGCCGCGGCACCGGCGTGGACGACGCATGTCTCGCGCGCAAGCGCCGGGCGATTGAGCGGGGGCTCGCCCTTCATGCGGGCCACCTGCAGTCGGCCCTCGGCGTTCTGCAGAGCGTGGGCGGGCTGGAGATCGCCGCGATGTGCGGTTTCTGCCTGGGGGCGGCCGCCCATCGCGTGCCGGTGGTCACCGACGGCTTCATCGCGACCTCTGCCGCAGCTTTAGCGGTGCGGTTGTGCCCCGCGATGGCCGGTTATTTGTTCGCCGCGCACCAGTCCGCCGAGCCGGGACACGCGCGTTTGCTGGCGGCGGTCGGGCAGGAGCCGCTGCTCAACTTGGGAATGCGGCTGGGCGAGGGAACCGGCGCGGCCCTGGCAATCGGGATCGTCCAGGCGGCCATCGCGGCGTTCACGCAGATGGCGACGTTCGCCGATGCGGGCGTATCGAATCGATGAAATCCCTCGCCGCCGCGGTGTCATTCCTGACGCGACTCCCGGTAGGGCGGTTGGCGCCCTTCGACGCGGCGGACGTTACGCGTTCCGCGGGCTGGTTTCCCATGGCCGGACTTCTGCTCGGCGCAATATTGGGAGCGGCCGCGGCGCTGATGCGTGGACACCTGCCATTGCCCCTGGCGGCGGCGATTCTGGTCACGCTCGATGCGCTCGCTACCGGCGCGCTCCATTTCGACGGGCTGGCGGACACCGCGGATGGATTCGGCGGCGGCAAGGATCGCGAAGACGTGCTGCGCATTATGCGCGACCACTCGATCGGCAGCTACGGCGGCGCCGCGCTGGCCCTTCTGGTGGCCCTGAAAGTGGCCGCTTATGCTGCCTTGCTGCAGCGCGCCGGCCGTTGGTTCCCCGCTATTCTGCTCACTCCAGCTCTAGGCCGATGGTCCATCCTGCTTCTCACTGCGGCGCTGCCTTACGCAAGGCACACCCCTTCCGTGGTGCGCGATATGGGGAAGACTCCGCTTGTCTGGGGGACCGTGACCGTGGCCATTGCGCTCGCGGCGTCGCGGCTTTGGTGCGCGGGGGCGGCGGCCATCTGCGCGGTGGCCGTGAGCACCTGTTTCGGCCTCTACTGCCGCCGCCGAATCGGCGGAATTACCGGCGATACGCTGGGAGCGAATGTGCAACTGTGCGAATGCGCGGCTCTGGTTACATTTCTTTGGGCGGGCAGTCTATGACTAAGCGGATCTGGCTGATCCGACATGGCGAGCCGGCCGGTGTCCGAGGCCGCTGCTACGGCAAGTTGGATGTCGGGCTCTCGGCCGCGGGCCGGGCGCAGATGGAACGCACCGCCGAGTGCCTCAGAGCGGAGCATTTTGACGCGATCTACGCCAGCCCGCGCGTCAGGACCATGGAGAGCGCTCGCATTCTGGCCGGCGTTCACACCTGCGGTTGTCAGGAGGAAGCCGGCCTTTGCGAAATCGATTTCGGCGACTTCGAAGGCCTGACCTATGACGAAATCGCCGCGCGGTTTCCCGAGGTTTACCGCCAATGGATGGATTCCCCTGCCGAGGTCCAGTTCCCCAACGGGGAGAGCTTCGCGGCGATGCGCCTGCGGGTTTTGCGAGCCTTTGAAGCCATCCGGAGAAACAGCGAGGGGCATACCGTGGCAATCGTCATTCATGGCGGCGTGATTCGCGTTCTGCTCGCGTGGGTGCTCGAGATGCCGGATCGATGTTTGTTTCGGTTGGCGCAGGACTACGCGGCGATGAATCTGGTGGTGTGGACGGAGGAAGTTCCCATGGTGCAAGCGGTGAACGCGATGCCGTGACGTTCAAGCCAGATTATTCAATATGGGCTTATATGGTCCAATATGGTCTTAGTTTGTCTAAAATCTCAACACTCTTGGCGTTGTTGCGAAAACCATAGCCAACCGTTGCTAAAAACTATAGTAAAAGACCGCGAACAGAGAATATAATCGTATCGTAATATCTTTTTTCAGATCGGAGTTTTTAAGAGATGGGGGTCAAAATGAACAAACGACTTCCTGGGGCGCTAGCTGGTCTTTTCGCAGTGGCGCTGATGACTGTGGCCGTGACGACCACATTGAATGCGCAAACACTCCAGACGCCGCGTCTCGCATTGCGCGCGGTAACGCCCGGCGATATTGCGACCTATAAGCTGCCATCCACGACGCAGGTCTCGGGTGGATTGGGAACAGTCGGGCTCGGTGAGCCACTGTACATGGAGGTGCAGGTTGACGCCACGATTCCGGCGAGCCAGTTAGGCGGTGTTACCTGGGCAATCAGCGAGGCGCCGTCCGGCTCGAAAGCGGCGTTGGCTGCCAGTCCGCTGGGTTCCAGCGTTCCCATCGCGGAACCCTCCGACCGCCTGATTTACCAGGTGGCGGGCCGGCAATTACTGCTTCCTGATCTTCATGGGCTCTATGTGGTAACCGCGACCGTGACGATTAACGGTACGGCCACACAACTGGCTCAATCGTATATTGCGGGCACTTATGTGGGCGTTGCCGTCTGCACGCAGTGCCATGGCGGCGGGCTTGCCGAGGCGCTGGTAACACCGTGGTCGAAGACCGCTCACGCCAGCGTCTTTACGAACGTCATCAACGGCACCGCCATCGCAGGCGACACCGAAAGCGCCTCTTGTGCCCCTTGCCATACCGTGGGCTATGACGCCAATTCCACCGTCAATGACGGCGGCTTCTCTTACCTGGCCAAGCAGTTGAACTGGGCGTTTCCGACCACCGGCCAAGCCGGCAATTTCCAGGCCATGCCGCAGGCGCTGCAGAATGTGGCGAATGTGCAGTGCGAGAACTGCCATGGACCGGGCAGCGAGCATGCCAACTACGGCGGCGACGTCATCGCGGTGGCCATCCCCTCCAACAGTGGGGCGTGCAGCCAGTGCCATGACGAACCGTCTCACCATATCAAGAGCGCCGCATGGGCCAATTCCGTGCATGCCGTCACGACGACCGATCCGGCCGGCAACGCGAGCTGCGTGGGTTGCCATACGGGCACCGGCTTCATCGCCCGCATGAACGGCGAGAACCCTATTACCGAAACCGCGTACCACTCCATCGATTGCTACGCCTGCCATGACCCGCACGGAGTAACTCAGCCAGCCAGCGATACCCACTTAATCCGCAACATGGCCTCCGTGACGCTGGCCGATGGCACGAAAGTGACCAGTTCCACCGTTGGCGAAGGCATCCTTTGCATGCAGTGCCATCAAAGCCGCCTGGCCGCCTCGGCGGTGGACACCAGTACCGGTAGCGCCCATTTCGGACCGCACGAAGGGCCGCAGGCCGACATGCTGATGGGGACCAACGGCTACACTTACGGCCAGACCATTCCCAGCTCCGCGCACCAATATGTGACCACCAATGCCTGCGTGGACTGCCACATGCAGACCGTGGCCAGCACCGATCCGGCCTTCATGAAAGCCGGCGATCACACCTTCAGCACGACCTACGCTCCGGCGGGAAAAACGCCTGAGGATCTGGTGGGCGCTTGCCAGGCATGCCATGGAACGGACCTTACGACGTTCAACTTCCCGATGTTCAACTTCTCCGGAGGCAGCGGCGAGGCCGGCGTCCAGGACCAGGTGCAGGCGCTGCTCAATCAGCTTTCCACCCTGCTTCCGCCCAACAGCCTGGTGAAATCTTCGCTCACCATCGACTCCACGTGGACCAAGCCGCAGTTGGAAGCGGCCTACAACTGGCTGTTCGTCAATAACGACGGCAGCAAGGGAGTCCACAATCTCGACTACTCGGTTGGCCTGTTGCAGGCTTCCATCGCAAACTTGCAGAGTCAGAAGTAAGATAACCCCGGCAACGCGTGACTCCCGGTCAGCGGGAGTCACGCCGGCCGGAACTCATCCCTCCATCCACAGCTTCCCGGAGTTCTCTTCCGTATACTGAGATCCGCCCCCGCGCTGCATAACCTGAGCCTTTCGAGATATACTGCATCCAACCGTATGAAAACTGCCCTATTTGTCGGCTTGGGGATGTTTGCGCTGGGCTACCTGATCGTCTGGATCCAGCAGGCCCGAAACTCGCGCCAAACTCCCCGCAAGCCGACGCCGCTCGATATCGGCATCGGCTTCTTCGCGAATTTCCTGGACACCCTGGGCGTGGGATCGTTTGCCACCACCAGTTCGTTGTTCAAGCTGGGCGGCCTGGTGCGCGACGAGGAGATTCCCGGAACGCTGAACGTAGGACACACGCCGGCGACTATCGCGGAAGCCTTCATTTACGTGGCGCTGGTGCAAGTGGATGTGACCACGCTCGTCGCCATGATTGCAGCGGCTACAGTTGGAGCGTGGTTGGGCGCGGGCGTGGTAAGCGCGTGGCCGCGGCGCAAAGTGCAGATCGGCATGGGGAGCGTTCTGCTGGCGGCGGCCACCATCATCGTCGTGCGACAGATGCAGTGGGTTCCGGGTGGCGGCCAGGCCATGGGCCTGACGGGAGCGAAGCTGGTCATCGGGATCTTGGGCAACGCACTGCTGGGAGCGCTCATGACTCTGGGGATCGGGCTGTTCGCGCCTTGCATGATCCTCATTGCGCTGTTGGGCATGAGTCCGATCACGGCTTTTCCGATCATGATGGGGTCGTGCGCTTTTCTCATGCCGGTGGGAAGCGTACGGTTCGTACGTGCCGGAAAATACAACTTGAAATCGGCCCTGGGATTGGCGATCGGCGGGGTTCCCGGCGTGCTGCTGGCCGCTTACATCGTGAAATCGTTGCCCCTCACGGCCGTGAATTGGCTGGTGGTTTGCGTGGTGGTGTACACCGCGGCGATGATGCTGCGGTCGGCCAGGCGCGAACGCCGGGCTTCGACCTTGGTGGCGGCGGAAGCGTCGGGCGACTGAGGCTTTCAGATCAGGCCGAAAGTCCTTTACAAAGACCAGTTTGTATTGTAAACTATTCTCCATGAAAGAACAGATGTTTCCGGATACGCCCGGCCGTCGAGCCGCGGCGTACTGGTTCATTGACGGGTTGCCGGAAATCGTAACCGGGATAGGCTTCGTTGTGCTCGGCGGTGATATGGTGTGGAGCCATCAGTTCCAACCGCACTCATGGTCTGTCCGCGCGGCGTTCCTGGCGCTCGGGCTCATGTCTTTCTTCCTGGTCTTCGATTACGGCCGTTCGTTCAGCCTGTTCCTGAAGTCCCGTGTGACGTTTCCGAGAACCGGTTACGTCCGGCCTCCATCAGATCTGGAACAGGAATCTCAGCGGGAAACGATCATCAGCCTTGGGCTGGCAGGAGAGCAGCGCCTACCGGATCAAAACGTTACTCGTTTCCGCTCTTCGACCATTGCCGTGGTGATCTGGGGCAGCTTTCTCGCTGGAGTAATCGCAAAGCCCATCGGGGTGCCGATCGCCATGTCCACCGTCGCTGTTCTGCTGTACACGCTGCACCGGGACAGTGAACGCCCGTATCACTGGGCATCGGTTCTTCCGCTCCCCGCTGCTGGGATTGGGGCGATGTATCTGCATATGGGGCAGTCCGCTAACGCCTGGTGCGCGGTTTTCATCGGAGGCGTCTGGCTGTCGGCGCAAGGCGCCTGGAGACTGCTCGGCTATGTGCGGCGACACCCAAAGTGCGAACCAGTGGAGAGCTTGCGGCCGTGAACCAGCGCATTCGCGAGATTTCGCAGCTCGACCGGCTGGTTCACGAGCCGGCGCGCTTACAGATTCTGATGTTCCTGCAACAGGTGGAAGAGGCGGACTTTCTCTACTTGCAACGCGAGGGAGGATTCACGCAGGGCAATCTTTCGGGTCATCTGTCTAAACTGGAAGATGCGGGATACATCCGAATCCGTAAGATGTTCAAGGGTAAGATGCCGCTGACGGTCTGCCAGCTCACGGCGGCGGGCGAGAAGGCGTTGCGTGCCTACTGCGACCAGATGAGAGGCATCATGCGGGAGCAGCGGGAATCCGAACCGGCTCGATGACTCTGCTGGTACCGATGTGGGTCTTCCCCATTCGGAGGGTTCTTCGGCGGGCATGCGCAGAAACGGTCCCAGTGCAAGCCCGGAGAAAGTCGATACTCAGGCCAGAGCCTTCCCATACAGCACGAGCAAGCGGCTCCACGCCTTTTCGGCCAGCGGTTCGTTGTAGACCTGGGAATCCGGAGGACACCAGCCATGCGCCGATCCCGGGTACACCTCGATTTCCGCGGGCAGGTTGGCTTTGGCGAACGTCTCTTTGAGGGCGGTCTTATCGTTGGGCGACCGCGCGTCGTCATTTGCCGCGATGGCGATAAGGAACTGCGCCTTGGATTTGGCGGCCTGCAGGTGCGGACTGTTAGGCGCATCGGTCACCAGTCCACCGCCGTGGAATGAAGCGACTGCTCCGACGCGATCGGGCACGGCGGCCGCGGTGCGAAAGGCCATCGGGCCCCCCATGCAATAGCCCTGCGTGCCCATCTTCCGATTCTTGGCGACCGGCGCCTGTCCGTCCAGCCACCCGATAAACGCTTTGGCATCGGTCATGTGCGTGGTCTCGTTCAGGCCTCGCGCCAGCGGCATTACTTCCTGGATGGGAGTGGCGCCTCCGGCTGAAGCCGTGGGAGCCCTCTTGGTCCGATAGAACGGGTTCACTACCAGCACCGAGTATCCCGATTCGGCAAGCCGTTTGCCCATTTGGCGGAACGCCGGCCGCAGTCCGAAGATGTCCGGCCATACCAGAACGCCCGGAGCTGTGCCGCTCGCCGGATGCACGAAGTAGCAGTCCGCTGTGCCGTCCGGAGTAGTGACGTCGACGTCCGATTCCGTCACGGTGACCGCGTTGGCGACTCGCGGCAGCATCATGGCGATGCCTGCTCCCAACATCACGCCGAATTGCTTCCGTGTCACCAGACCGCGAGCTTCGTACTCTTTCCGGTCTTGTTCAAAATGATCCTGGTCGCACATGTCCCCTCCAGATCGCCGGCTGATTGCGGGCGTTATGGCGCTATTATACCCGGTCCTTGCCGCTGTCCGTGAGACTTCAGGACGGCGACGACTCGGAAAATGGCCGGTCGCATCCGCCGCTGTCACTGGGTCTTGAACGGCCCGCCTATTTTATCGTCGCGTCACACAAATGAACGGCCGGTAAGCGACCGGACCGTAGAACGCCAAATATTAGAGGAACTTGCAAAATTCCGCTTGGCGACGGGCTGAAGCCCGCCCCACCAAGAGCACAGCACTGTCAGAGGGTGGGGCGGGCTCTAGCCCGCCGGGTTGTGGACGGAATTTCGCAAGTTCCTCATTAGTGCGGTTCTTTCGCGCCGCCACCGTATATCTTCAGCGCCAGTTCCAGATCCTGGACGCGATGGCTGTCTCGTACCTTGAGGAGAGAATCGCGCGATACGGCGACGCTTCCTTCCAGAATGCGTTTCAAGTTATCCAGATTGCGCTGCCAGCGCGCAATCACGGACGGCGCCATGTTTCCCATGCCCGCGGGAACGAAGCGGCGGCTGGCGATCTGGGCCGTAATCCCTCGGGCCGCCAGTTGACGCTGCAACTGTGGAACGTGCCCGGCTCCGTAGGCGATGACGATGCGGCGCGCGCCGGCGGCGGCATCCAGGCAATTCTCCACGATTCGGCGATTGCGTTCATGCCAGCCACCCAAAGCTATGTCGGTGACGGTATTCTCGCCCGCTATCTGCTCGAACTGGTAATCGGCTGCGGCCAGGCCCTTGGTATGCAGATAGTCGAAGAGTGACGCTTCGCTCAGTGAGCTCATGCTTTTGGCTTGCTCCTGAGTAAGTGCCTCTAACTTATCCTTAATCTCTTGGGGCTCCATCTGCTCGGCGCGGTCCTGCCAAGCTTTGGCGATGCGCCAGTCGGTGGCGGCAAAGCGCGCGTGGAGGGCGGGCGCGAACTCGGCCAGCATCGCGGCCTCGGGAGGGAAATAGCCTTCCATCGGCGCCTGGAAAGCCTCTGGCGCGATCTCGCCGCAAATCAGGTCCGGGTGTAACTCTTCGACTTCGGTGCGCAGATCGGCGAGCGAGTAGTGACTCTCCGTCCTGAAATGCAGGTCGTGCGCTGTTCCTAACAGAATAATTTCCGGACTGGATGGCGCCGCGGTTTGTGCCAGAAGGCAGAAGGGTAGCAATAGCCCGCAAAAAACGATCGCCGTTCTAACGGTCACGAGTCTCCTTTTGCCTTCGAGAATAGCACCCTGGAGAATCAGTTCTCCGTCGGAACCCTTTCCACGTGGTCCACCACTAAAACCGCAATGGGAGTCTTCCGTGGCTCGAGCCGGAGGCCGAGCCGCTTCACCATCGAAAATACCGACGAGCCTGGAGGGTCGGAAGCCATGGTCAATGCATCGCCTCCCGCTCCGGCAGCGGCATTTAGGGCGCGAAAGGACGGCGGAAGGTCCAAAGTCGCCTGGTAATTACCTTCGAGGCCGGTCATATCGATCACCGGCGCTCCCAAGCGATCCGCCAGGAGTTGCGCCAGAGCATCCATCGGCAACTTCTTAACCTCCAGGTGCATATTGCCGCCGACAATGCTGAAGGCCGTTATACCGAACGTGTCGTCATAACTCCAGCACTTGTCCAAAGTGCGGCCTACCCTCTCGATGCGGGTCGCCTCCGCGGGTACGTCGGCGTCCGGCTCGCCGGCCTTCATCTTCGGCCCGCCCGTCTCCACTACCAGGGCGAAGGACGGCAGGTCTCTCGTCTCACCATGGACCACCAGTCCGAACCGCTCGGCCAGCAGCCACTGCAGCATCTGCGGAAGCTGATGCGGAGTAGCGCCTTCCGGAAACTTGGCGGCAACGTCGAAGCGGAAATTGCTCATCCAGTCCGGCCCGGACAGTTGGTAGGCAAGCAGTCCGTACGCCCTCATGATCAATTGCTCGATCGACCAATAGCCGATATCCACCCGGGCGGCATCGATTTTGATGCCTGCGTTCGGCGGTGGCCCCGTGAGGGGTACCGGTTTGACGGACGCCACTTCGAATTTCGGTCCCGATGGCTTTCCGAAATCGATCGCGGGCGATTGCGCGCGCAAACGCGGCCCGCTCATCACGCCGATCAGCACCGGCCCGACGACTGCCAGTAACGCGGCGCCGGCCAATAGAAGTTTCCGGCGCGAGCTTAACCTCGCGGCGATCCGATGCGTCATGATCTCCTCGATTCGTTTCTTCAGGCTCGAGCCAGTGACTCCGGCGACACATGCCAGCGGCGACTTCAGACACACGGTGCACACCTGAAGGATCCCCTCGGCGTACACCTGCGGCTCGATGCCCTGGCGCAAAACCTCTTCGTCGCAAGCACGCTCCCGCTCCGCGATCAACCGGGCGCCGAGCCACCAGACCAAAGGATGAAACCAAAACAGAGCTTCCACGATCATGTGCATGGCCGCCGTCAGGTTGTCGCGGCAGCGCGCGTGACACAATTCGTGCGCCAGGATGGCGTCCAGTTCCGCGTCGGAGAGGCGGCTCGCGATTTCCGCTGGTAGATACAGCACCGGGCGGAAAATGCCGAACACGCCGGGCTCCAGAGCGGCTGGTGAAGATACCACGCGGATTCCGAGCGCCCTCCACCGATCCGCGGGCAACGCCGTGGAAGCTTTCACGATGGCGCGGACTCGCCGCCAGCGCTGCCACGAGTACAGCAGGACGGCGGCACAGCCGAAGCTCCATAGCAGCAGGAGAGCAGCGAGCGGGAACGCCCCGGATGGAGCCGGCGCCGCCGCAGCGGTTGGAACGGCATGCTGCAAGGGTGCGAACGGTCTCGCGATCTGGTCCATGACGAAGGAAACCCGTGGCGTTGGTGCGGTTGGTCCGAAGCGCGAGGCCAGGCGCAGCCCGATCACCGTCAGGAAGGAAAACGGGACCAGGAACTTCAGCGACGCTGCCAGCCACAACCAGTAGCGCACGCGCGCCTGGTTGGCCTTCATCGCCAGCGTGAGAATTCCAACCGCTGCCGCAAAGAGCGTGGACTGCCACAAGTGATCGCCCACTTGGCGGCCCAAAGAAGTCAGGAGTTCACATGGCATGAGCGGCTATCCTCTCTTCGCCAACTTGTGAAGCGCGGCCCGCGCTTCGTCAATGTCGGCGAGCGTGAGCTTGCCGGACTCCACCAGGTGAGCCATCACCGGTTGGGTGCGGCCGCCAAACAGATTCAGCAGATCGTCGATCAACCGGCCCCGCGCGGCCTCCCGTGAAACGGTCGCTTCAAAAATGTGGGCGTTGGAAATCTTCTTGGCCCGGCGCAGCACCTTCTTGCCTTCCATGCGATAGACCGTCGTCTGCACGGTGGTGTATGCCGGCCTGCCCTTCTTGGGAAAAGCTTCCTGGATCTCGCGAATCGAGGACGCGCCATTGCTCCAGAGCGCCTCCATGATCTGCAGCTCCAATTTCGTCAGCTTCGGTGCAAGCATTTGATTTACTATCTCTGCCTGCGATCCTACTATAGCTGTTTGTGAATTGCAAGCTCTATTTGGACGATGCGTTGAGGATCGAGTTTGTCCGATATCGAGCCGAACCTCTTACAGCAGCTTCAGCACATCTTCGGCTGTTGCCGTTTCACCCAGCCGGGGAAAGATCTTCTCGACACAATGACGGTGCGCGTCGGCATCCCGGTCCGTGATGGCATCCACCACCAGCGTCACGTTATAGCCGAGATCGTACGCGCTGCGCGCCGTCGACTCCACTCCGGCGCTGGTCGCGACGCCCGTCAGGACCACCTGCGTCACGCCACGCCGGAGCAGGTAATCGTCCAGAGTTGTGCCCAGGAATGCGCCCCATCGTTGCTTCGTCACGAGGTGGTCGCCGGGATGCTGCTCCAATTCCGGAACCAGCTCGGTCCAATCGGGTGGGAACGAAAACTTGCGAGGTCCGGCATCGGTGCGGCCCGGAGCCGCACCAGACGCGTTGACCAGAACCACCGGCAGGCCTCGCTCGCGGAAGGCGCGCGCAAGTTGCGCCGTCCGGGCGACGATCTCGCCGATAGGATGTACGGCCGGCAAGCCGACGACTCCTTTTTGCAGGTCAATCACGACTAAGGCAGTGACGGTATCGAGTTTTGTGAGAGGCATGATTTGACTCAGGCCGTTACCTGGTTTGTTTCTTTGCAAAGTGCGCGCTCGAGGGTATGCTCAACGCCGCAATGCCCGCAAAGAAGACGACAAGGGCTAAGTTGTCTCCGCCCGAAACCTTTCCGGCCCGAAACAGGACGTAGCCGACGACCATGTTAAACAGTGCCCAGACAACGTTCACCGTTGGCGAGGACAGTCCTTTTCCGGGAGGGTGAGCGAATGGTGTCGGGAAACTTTCGCCGGAAAGGCCCTGAACGAAATGCGGCACGACATTCGTGAGAAAAACTCCGGCGAAGAAACAAGCGATGTAGTCATACCAATTCATGTGGTTCTTCCTTTCGGTTAAGGGGCGTGGGGGTTAACAGCCCCATCTCCCGGTAGATCGGCCGTATCGCTGCGTTGACTTTCGGCAAGTGGACCGCGAACCAGAGCGAGCCGGCGACGCAGCACGCGCCCGTAACCATGACCGTGTGGGGCGCGCCGATCTGGTGAGCCAGCGTGCCTGCCAGCAGGCTGCCGAACGGCGCCGCGCCGAAAAATGCCATGGTGTAATAACTCATTACGCGGGCTCGCTTGTCTTCCGTCACCAGCGACTGGACAATCGTATTGCTGACGGACGCGGCCTGCATCAAGCCGAAGCCGGCGAAGACCATCAGGACCAGCGACAGCCACAACGTATGCGACAGGCCAAAGAGAATCAACGCGCCTCCGAGCATCGCGGCCGCGACTTGAAGCATGCGCGTCAGCCCGACGATCGACTTACGGACCGCCAGGGAAACCCCCGATACAAGCGCGCCGATTCCCGAGGCTCCCGTAAGCCAGCCGAGGGTGGCCGGTCCGCCATGCAGCACCTGGGCGGCGAAGAGCGGCAGCAGCACGGCGTAGTTGTAACCCATCAGGCTGAGCAACGCAAAGAGCAGCAGGATGGTGCGGATGGGACGAAATGTGCGGACGTAATCCCAACCCTCGCGCATCTGTTCGAGCATGCGGCTCGCATTACGGCGGATATCCATGGGCTTGATGCGCATCAGCAGCAAGGATGCGATTACCGCGAAGTAGCTGACGCCGTCCATGAAAAAGCACCAGCCTTCCCCGACGGCCGAAATCACCAGGCCGGCGATGGCCGGGCCGATCAGCCGCGCGCCGTTGGCCATCGAAGAGTTGATGGCGATGGCGTTGCTGAGGTCGTTGCGGTCCTCGACCATCTGTATGAGGAAGGATTGGCGTCCGGGCATGTCGAAGGCGTTGATCAAGCCCTGCATAGCGGTGAGAGCGATGATTTCCCAGAGGGTGATGACATGCCCCAAGGTGAGTGCGGCCAGGGCGAGTGACTGGACGGCCCCGGCGGCTTGGGTCCATACCAGCAGCTCGCGTCGATTGAGGCGCTCGACCCAGACGCCCGCGAAAGGCGCCAGCGCGAACGAAAGAATCTGCCCCGCGAAGCTGACGATGCCCAGCAGCAGCGCCGAATGGGTCAGGCGATACACCAGCCAGGTTGTTGCCAGCCGCGTCATCCACGTGCCGATCACGGAGATGCTCTGGCCGAAGAAAAAGAGCTTGAAGTTGCGGTGCCGAAGGGCGCGCCACGCGTGCGAAAATCTCGCCGGTGAGTGCGAACTGGCTGCGGACTCCTTCACTTTTCCACCAGGCGCTTGATGATCTCGCCGGCCGCGAACAGCGTTTCGCGCTCCTCTTCGTCGAGTTGCGCGATGGCCTGCGCCAGCCACGTCCGTTTGGCATCTTTGGCGCTCTTCCGCACGGCGGCGCCTTTGGCGGTCAGCTCGATATTCATTTGGCGGCCGTCTGTGGGATGCGGCTTGCGCTCCACCAGGCCCATTTCTTCGAGCGCCGCGACGGTGGCTCCCATGGACTGCGGTCTCATGCTTTCCGCGCGCGCCAGTTCGGCCGTGGTCGCGGGCCCATCTTTCGCGAGGCGCGCCATTACGGCCGACTCGGTCAAGGAAAGCTCATGCGAGGCGGCCGCCGCGCGAACGCGGCGCACCAGCAGCCCAAAGGCCTGGCTTAAGTCGATTACGGCGGTGTCGAGGGCTTTTCGCTGCATGGTGGTTCCATGGTAGACGAAAACAGTTAATCTTGCAAGTTTAACTTGCCAGTTTACCTGTTTATATTACCGGCCCTGCTGACGCAACGAGGCGAGGCGGCACAACGGCATCGGATTCATGCTGGCGGTCCTCCAAGCCCGTCTGCGCGCCCCGGCCGATGGTCTCAAACCGAATAAGGACCGACCGCCTGAGCCCCCTTTTCCCGCATGCGCAGCACCAGCCTGTTTCGAATTCCGCGCGCGTTGGCTGCAACATTTGCGCGGCGACGCGTCGTTCAAGACGCACCATTGTGGAACCATAGCGGACCTCGTGGAGAATAGCGCGTAATCGTAGCCGGCCCTATCAGGCCCAGTAAGTCTCGCCATCCGCCAGGTTCTGCTTTAGAAACTCGGGACTGATCTCCAACCCCAGTCCCGGCCCGATGGGAACCTTGAGCAGGCCCTGGCGGACCTCGGGCGGGCTACCCGCGGCCATTTTCTCGATATAGTGGCCGGGGCGCCCGAGCTGGCTTTCCGAGCGATAGAAGTTCTGAATCGACGCACCGAAATGCGCGTTGGCGTACGTCAGCACCAGCGAGCCAACATTGTGCAGTGCCACCGGCGTGCGGAACAGGGCGGCGTAGTCGGCGATTTTCCTGGTCCCGCTGAATCCGCCGGCGAATGAAAGATCCGGATGGATAATGTCCACCGCCTGGTTGTCGACGAACGGTTTGAAACCGCGCACCATTTCCAGTTTCTCCCCGGTGAGCAGCGGCACGCGGGTGGAGCGGCGCAGCGCCATCCAGGCTTCGGAAAACGGCGGGTTCAGCGCATCCTCAATGAAGAGGGGATTCATCGGCTCGACGGCCTTGGCCACGGCGATCGCGCTGGGCGTGTCCAGCTCGTTGTGGCAATGAACCGCGATGTCGATGTCGTCGCCCACTGCCTCGCGGCAATTGCCGTAACCGCGCGCCACGCTGCGCAGTTGCGCGGTGGTCAGTGTCGCGGCAAAGCGCGCCACCGGCACCCCCAACACCGGATCGATGTTGTTCTTGAAGGCGGTGAAGCCCTCGGGCATTTCTTTGATCCGCTGCGCCCAATCCCGGCACGAAACCTTGTCGAGCATATCGAGGCCGATACCGTGGGAGTACATCGCGATGGAGTCGCGGAACGGACCGCCCAGCAGTGTGTGAACCGGCGCGCCGATGATTTTCCCCGCCAGGTCCCAGAGCGCGATATCGATGCCGCTGATGGTGGGGATGTGCGCCATGTAGGTATGCATCAGGGAGGTCATGTTCTGAAAGTGAACCTCGATCGCCAGAGGATCTTTGCCGATCAGCAGCTCTTTCATGGTTTCGATGCGGGCCCGGGCCATCGGTCCGGTGGCGCCGGCCTCGCCGTAGCCCGTCAGCCCACCGTCGGTATCGACGCGGATCAGGCAGTTGCCGGCAATGTTCTTGATGGCCATGGCCCGAATGCCTGTGATCTTGACGCGGTTCAGGTAAGGCGCCGCCAGCGCCCGGTAGCGGCTGAACAGGCCGGCGCAGGGCAGCGCCACGGCGAGGCGAAGCAGTTGGCGGCGGGACAGAGTTTTCATGGAGCGCACGTCCTTTCTGGTCGAAATAGTACCAGATCCACGACACATGGGCGCGGCGTAGCACCAATTTCGGTTGACACTCAATAGCGCTGCGATGTATCGCATCCATCGATACGCTCCACAAGATCGCGCATCGCATCGCGGTACATTTCGTGCCCCAGTGTGTTTTCTGTCTCGTTGCCCCCCGTGGTCGGGCGCGATAGTGAAACCATCGTCTGGGATTGGCCCTTTTGTGGCATAACGGCGGGTAGAGTCGAGGATGGGCGCGGGTGCTGACGACAGGCGCCGCCCCGTTTCCCATCCCCGCTCATCAAACCGGACGTGCCTATTTCAGGCATCCGGCTTTCCGAATGGCTTCATCGTAGACTCACGTACGCGCGGCCTTTGGACCCTGGAGCCGTAATACTCCCAGCGCCCCGTACACCCGTTCCGATGAGAACTGGCGCGTGCCTTGCGAGGACACCTTGTGCCGCCTTCTCAGAAAGTTCCGTACCCGATCGTACACGTACTCGTCCACTGCCCGATACGCTCGACTCGTTGTCCCAATCGAGAAGTACTGCCGCCATCCGCCTAACTTCTGATTCAGCTTCCGACGAATCTCCTACCATGGTGCTCCGTTCCGGCTATCCAGCAGCTCCCCCACTTTCTCCTTGATCTTACGGCCATCTGGATCGTCCGGTCCTTCACCGTGGGGATGCCCAAAGGCCGGGTCTTCCCCGGCTGTCCGGGCTTGTCGATGTGTACCCGCCGGACCAACGATACCCGGTAGCTGCCGTTACGAAG